>Ga0058701_10003620_pt1 | contig 12297 bp, 4 predicted proteins | sample AgamicOrMae_FD_97039 | JGI IMG/M metagenome (GOLD analysis project Ga0058701, IMG submission 97039) | Agave microbial communities from Guanajuato, Mexico - Or.Ma.e | ecosystem: Host-associated > Plants > Phyllosphere > Phylloplane/Leaf | place: Guanajuato, Mexico | collected 2012-06-04
ATTTACAGGACTGCCTGTTTTAACGCTCCTGATTTCCGTTCCTTTCTTTCTTTAAGTGTTAATTATAGACCGAAGCCCGATTCTCCTAACAGTAAACAGCAATATTTGGACTGATCTCCCACGACAACTTTATAAATTAATGGACAAAAATAAGAAAAGGAAATCCTTCTCTTAGTAAAAAGGGTCAAAAGCATTCGATTTATTTAGTTAAATCAAAATCGGAAATAGTACAGCTCGTCTATTTTGTAATGTGTCTTGTCCGAAATTTTAAGAACTTCATCTTTTATTGAAAATCTCGCGGACAAAATTCTGAAAAATAGTCCATTATTCCGACATTTCTTTTTTAAAGGATTACTTGAACTGTGTTTTATAGATTGCATTTCATACTTCTGGTGTTCTGACCTTCCTTGCCTAGCCGAACGGAGCAAGAAACAGGGCTAATAAGTTTCCCATTGACAAGCATGGTGCTGCTTACAGTAGGTCCACTGCCGAGCGAGCTTTGTGATAGTCGAGCGGAGCGATATAGAAGCGAGTTAAAAGGCAACAACACTACCCTCTAATAATGAAACCTTCACTTAAGCATAACCTACAGGGTGAAAAGTCGATACGATACAAATGAAAGCTCAAGCAAAAAAAAAAAAAAATGATCATCTGCTGCAGCTACGAAATTGTTTAATAATGGGATAGCTAAGATTTAGCAACAATAACTAATCATCAGCAGCAGATAAGCAAGGACATTAGCAGTAGGAGCCAATGAATTGGCTACCGCGCTGCAAATGCTAATAATTTTAAGTGTCCCAACAAATCTTTTAGCAGCATCCACATTTTTTTTATTTTTTTTTTGTGTATACTGAGCCGGCGTAAGAAACGAAAATAGAAAACGCAGGTTAAAACTCAGAATATAGGCAAAACACCAATCGCAGAGTAAAGCGTCCCATTTTAGGAGCGTCTCATCGAGAGAACCGTTCAGATCAGATATAGGCCACCGGCTGGCTCTTGGAAGCAATTTAGAGTGGGGAGACGAGCATTGACTGTTAAATCCACGAGACCGAGAGTCAAGAGAGCATTAGATAAAAGAAAACACAAGAATAGGGAGCGAAGAGAAATGATAGTGCTTCGGAAAGATGACCCGCCCCTATCCGGACTCGATCTTCTCGGGATTTTGATTTGTTCTACCGACTGATGAGGAGGGTTAACCGCAGCGGGGGAATCGGCGGGGGATCGGAGCAAATCTTGGCCACATCCACCCTGAAACACCAACACAAGCCGAATCCATCTGCTCCGGGGGTCAATTTAGGGTTATCTTCGGTTCGCCTTGGGAATCGAAAGCGCCTGTACTTGCAAATCAACAATCCAACACTGTTAAAATGGACAGCTCCGGAAATTTGCGAGGTTGGATTTTCCAGCCTTGGGCGTTAAGCCGCTCGTAAAAACTTAGCAGTAGAAGCTAACGCGTAAATTGATACAGCAGGTACTATTGATTTTAGCAGCCGCGCTATCTTTTTTTAGCAGCCATTGCTAACATTAACTGTCGCTACTAATAAGTTAGCAGGGGCAACAAAGTGAGAAAATTTGTAGGTTTAGCAGCCATTGCTAACATTTTAGCAGCTACATCTAACGTTAGCAATGACTGCTGACACTGTAAACAAAATGGGTTAAATTACAACGCAGTGGTTTAAACCCACGTTGTAACTTAATCCCCATAAGATGTTTATTATACATTAATTTATAACTACGTAATTTAAACCTCTCTAGGGGTAATATTACACTTTTTGTAAAATAACCCTAATTTGAAGGTAGTAAAACCTTTGTGCGGGGTTAACTTTACCTAAAGACATGTTCTATTCACCCGCCACCCTGATTGTAAAATAATAACAACTTGGGGGGTTAAAACCGCTGCATTGTAATTTGACTCATTCTGTTAACTGTGTAAAGGTTAGCAATGTCTTCTAAAATAATTTGTTCCTGCCATATCAATTAACGCGTTAGCTGCCAATGCTAATTATTTTCTCCCGCGCGTGCGTAGCAAGGTGCAAGGCAGGTCACTGGACATAATGATAGCTCCCGTCTCAAGTGGTTGATGGCTGTTCGTGACGATCATAACGCCCCAGCTGACGCGAGGCGATTCGCAACGATATGTGCTTTGACCCGTCGTTGCTGATGCATCGTTATGGATCGCCGCGGAGCAGCTACAGACTTATGAGTAGGGCTCGCACGGCTATCAAAGTCTTGAGCCATCGATACGTTAACCTAACGATCGTAAGCCTGATGCAGTTACTTTCTTAACATCAAATTCTGCTGAGAAGTAAGCGACATCAGGCTTGATGCCGATCGGATCGACACCCGGAGTCGGAGTCGTGGCGAGACAAAAAGTATTGAAACAAACCGAACAAGCTGTCGCCAAGCGTCATGCCACGTAGCAAGATGGGTTACGCTTTAACCCACTGCCGCCCAGCGATGCCGTTCGGAAATAGGAAAAACTATTTTAGAGGATCTTTTCAGTTCAGTATTGTCACAATTTAAAAAATATCACCCCTCTGAAAACCTGAAATTTTATAATTTAGGCGTTTTTCAAAGCTTAAAATTACGCATTTTAATGGAAAAAATCCTTCTAATTTCTCTTAAGCTAAATTTCATTCCAAATGCCTTGGGCGGTTATGGGTTAACCCACTGTCGCTCTGCGTGGCTGGACGATCTGTGATATAAGATGTAGAGAGTATAACCCTAAATTTACAGTTTCTAAGCCGAAAAAAACTCAATCGTTATTGAAATAACGTCTTCAAACTTCTATTTTAATGTGAAACGAACACGGATAAAAACATTACTTCTAAACAAGCCAACCTAGACAACATCCTGAAAATTCACGAATACGGTTATACAAATAGCAAAGCTCAAAAGAATTCTTTTGTACGGGCTGCTTCGTTTACCTCGCCATTGGAAGTGAGAAATCATCTGAAATTCATCAGATTAGAGGATTTTAACATTAAAAAGATGCTTTCCTTCTTTCAAAGCATGAAGGTGACCGCAAACAATTTATCAAAGAAGGTAGTGCGTGGTCTACAAGTGGGTTGTGCACGTTGTAATTCTACGCAAAGCACAACGCCAGTTTGACAGAAACCAGTTTTTTTTCGCCTGCGAAACTAAATGAACACCGGTTTGATAGACTTTCTTGTTAAAATGCATGAGCCCGTATAAATATAGACAATGTTTCACGCCTTTGTGATTTTCAGATAAAATGCTAATTATGCTATGCAAACAGACCTTATCCATAATATGAACTGAGATGAATTTAAACGCGTGAACTTTTTGTCCGTATCGAGGCTCCCCTAGCTTAATTAACTTAAGAACGCCTTAAAGTTTTAGTATATCCTGAGGGAAAACTATGTGGCGTCAATCTACAAGCAAAATAATTTACTTTGAAAGAAGTACGGTAAACAAAAACCGCATCGTCTTTTCAAGATTCTGAGAAATGGAGTGGGTGGGAACCATGCCACACCGACGTTTGTTTGCCTCTGAGATAAAATGATGAATACCTTAAAATCTAACTGTAAATTTTATAGGCTGCACCACCGTATTTAACACTCTCACTAAAAGGATCGGAGCCCGGATAAAAACACCTCATCTTAATTAAGTTCCGAGCTAGATGCCGCTTGTTTTAATGACCACTGCAAGCCTACCGCCAAGACGTATCATGCGCATCAAAAGTTGAGCGGAATAGCAGCGAAGCGAGGAACCATACGCAAGACCTAAACGTACATGGTTTAAACCTACCACCCGTTTTAGGGAGCCCTATATTTGGGTTTGGAATGTGTGACTAAAACGGGGGTAGTACGTACATGTTCAGCCATATTATTGAAATGGTCTCGGCGTGAGGTTTGCATTAGTATGAATGAAAACAGGCATACATCATCAAAAACAAACAAAAGTCGCTCTAGGCCATCTACTGTTTTAGTTCCATCCCCAGAACAGGCATGAGACACAGGAAGACACCCGCACACAGATGACATTTTTATTTTGCCACCTAACCTCATTAAACTTAACCTAACCTACCCTAACCTCATCAGCACAACTGTAAGTGGATTGTGGCATAATTTGAGGAAACTCTCATCTCACATCCTAAACGCGTTATCTCGGTGAACCTTACCTAGTTCAACCTAACCTAAACAACGCAACTGTAAATAAATCGTCGCATTACTTGAAAAGCTGAACAAGTACGGAACACAAGAGTTATAAAATACAATTTTAAAATTTGCAGAACGCAGAGCTCAGTAAAATTGTACAGTGCTCCGAAACATAGCCTTTCCAGTTTGGCAGATTTGATCTGGCTCCTAAGGTTCAGGTCATAAAATAAGTAGAGAAATTCAAATGAAATCACGATGATCTTGGGCCAGCGTTTACTCCCTTGGTGGTCACTTCGATTGGACCCAATCCCTTATCTACTATAAATTCGGTGGAATCGCCTCATACAGATAAAAATCATTTTGAGGGAATACCGCCGCAGGGATCAATCGGGAAAAAACTAACGCGCTGGAGGGACGTAAGTCGCGGCGGCGGGGAAGAGGGGTGGGCGTACGGCAGAAGCGATCTTCCGCGGTTTTGCTTTGTCTATCATGGATCGCTTCACTGGCTATTTCCCTGGATGCTTTTCTTCGCGGCCGATTGCTTCGCTGGCCAACTCGTTGCTCTTTCCCCTGTTACTTGATAAACGAAACTCTCGTCTGTTTTATAAGTTTCGGTGGACTAGTAGATTTGAGAGGCTGAACTTTCCACCTCGTGTGTTGCATCCACCGTCGCCAAGTCGAGTAAGGCAGATGAACCTAACGGTTGCAAAGCGGAGCGTTGGTGAAGCTAGGCAAATGCAACTCTCTGGCGGAGCGCGAGCAGAGCTATAGGTTGGGCACGTCATTTCACCCAATCTTGATTATTCCGACGATAAGCAACCTTGATGCCGCGACAAATAAGCAACATCAGTGATCAGTGAGCGTATACATTCACTGATTCCATCAGTGAATATTTAAGCGTGGTTACAGGCCAACCTGTCATTTATACGCATGTTTATACTGGTTTCCGCAGAGAGCCGTTGGTAAACCAGTTGTGTTCACTGGTAAAACACGGAGAAAATGACTTCGTTGTCTCAACTAAACGTTTCGTTAATACAGCCTCAGCAGAGCAGAATTGTTGTGATGCCTTTCCTCTTGTTACAACGGTAACTTTAATTAATGTAATAACAATTCATATTGTTGTAACAATTGTAATTTGTCACCACAACAATCTTCGTTTACTAAGGCTATTAAAACAACGCTTTGTTGAGGCAACAGAGCCATTTTCTCCATAATTATTAGAAAGTTTACTGGTTTCCGTTAAGAGTGTACCTCCAGCCATTTTCTTTTTGTCGCCGAGCCGAACAAAGCAATGATGAACCAGCCTGAGCCAACGGTCATCAAGCCTATTCCTGCTAAAGTCAGGATTGAAAAATCCACCTCTCAAATCGACAGTGTATACGTATATTCCCTAAGTTAATCCTGATCTCCCATTGGCGGCATGCGTCTTTCTCTTAAAAGAATCTTGTCAGTGATCAAAGGCGGTGACCGCCTCCTAAAACAAGAGTCAGAACGTGTTAATTTGACTGTAAAAACTACATGGAGTTAAAAGCGGGCCGCGATCGCCTGTCAAGCGGCAACACATCGCGTTGTCACGCTTCGAATGGCACAAACAAGATCACCATCCGTTGATCGGAATGACGCTCGCTGTCCACAGGTAAAATCGATCTCTCGAGCGAGTTGACGCAATCGATCTCTCGAGCGAGTTGCGGCGGCCGGCGCCACAGCCAGCCACAGTCGACTCATGTGCGCGAAGAGGACAAAAGCGCTACTCACTGTCAGATGCTCTTTATGTGCTATAGGCCTATAGGCCTACATTTACACCCTTACTTGTTGGACTTATACCTCACATTGAGCTGACAAAATATTTATAAGTGTCTAAAGCAGCCAGTGAAGTTTAGCTCAGCGAAACTAGCCTTAAATTAACCTAGACTTAACATAAGTTATTGAGTCTGAAGCCGCTCATACCTTAAGAGCTTTAATCAGCGCGACCATTAGGTTGACCTATGTTTGAGGTTATAATATGCCTGGAACCTCGCTACGCTGCCGTTCGGCTTTGCTGTCGCCAAGCCTGAGCTCATCAGTCGGTGGCAGACAATGCTGTTGATGAGGAATTAAGTGGCATCCGGCTTGGCAACCGTTAGGTTAACTCAGATTGAGGTTAAGTGCCTAACCTTCCTAGCTCGGATCGGTGACCAAAGGTAAGGTGGGACACAAAAGGCAGAAAAACAACCTTCCAAAATTGTAGAATTCAACGCAGACCCGCTAATGGGTGTGTGAACCAAGCTGATTTGAGGTCAGAGTCAAGGAAGTCCGTCAAATTGAACGATTTGGGTGAGGACGCAACAACTGCAATTATCTGTCCATATTTGACCGTAAAGTAGCTGGGAGCGAAGTCGGTATGTCGAGGAGAGGAGAGGGAAGTCAGAACAAGCGGACATTCTGTGGCCGGTAGCGGGGTGTAAATTCCCCCGCGTTACAGCCACTGGGCTGCCAACGGGCTGCCAACGGGCTGAGGAGGGCGTCGGAGCAAGCATTCCGTCCCAACATTTGAGGTGGGGCGGCATTGGCACAGCCAAAGTACCAAAGCCGGAGTGGCAGGCGGCTTCTTGCGGCAAGACCGCTGTGAATTTCCAAGAGGGAATTTGGAATTTCCACCTCCATTATTCGTCACTCAGACGAACGGAACGACATAGGAGTACCAAACACTCAACCTTACTTAATCAGAGATAACCTACACGGCATTGGCGGGTAGCTGTCATAAGCGCCAAAAACCACAAGCGCCAATGCCGCAAGCGCCAATCCGTAACCGCCAAACGAGAAAAGTCGCAGACGCCAAAGGTCTTAACCGCAATACTAACCTTACCTAACCTAACTTAACCTAACCTAACTTAGACTAACCTAACTTAACCTAACTTGACCTAACCTAACATTTACGAACATTGGCGTTTGCGACTTTTCTCGTTTGGCTGTTATAGACTGGCGCTTGCGGCGTTGGCGCTTGTGGTTTTTGGCGCTATCGAATACCCCCAAAATTGGATGAGAAGAAGAGTGGAAATGAGTAGTGAGAAGCGGCACCTGCTGTAAGTGAAGTCAATTTACGTTAGGTTACTGCCTTGTTCCTCGCTACGTTTAGTGACAAAAGCAGTGGAAAACTCACAGTAAAAACCCCTGTGTAAGGTAGTCCCACCAAGGTGTGACAGAAAAACAGGGGACTGGTGAAATTCGAGTGTTTCCTTAAGATGCCCCTCTCAATAACCATATCAATTGAGATCTCTCGACGAGACCTTTTTATTGATATAATTGTGACAGGTTTATCTTTTATAATAACGTAATTACGCTCTTACTTATGATTTATCTTCTTACCCATGATAGAGTTAGTTTTCACTATGCTAACAATAAGGTAAACATTCTTTCTAACTTAGATTGTTGGTTCCCAAAAGAAACACCACCTTTCGGTAGCGATCCATCAAGGCAGACAAAAGTGCCTCAAAATAAAAGGCAACTTATTCGCAGCCCTTCTGGAAACAATTGCGTAAATCACTCAATACCATTCTACAACGAAAGCAGCAGAGCGAATTCAATCCAATTCCCGCCATTCCACAAACGCGAAGGAAGATTGCCGTAGCCGACCTCAGCAACACCTTGACCATCGCAGCCCTTTAAGCTCGCCGCCTTTAGCGCGAAGCAAATGGAAGAAAAAAACGGTGGATTAACATACAGGCGAAAGCTGCCAACGAAAATGCTTATCTGCGTCCTCGTTACCGACGACGTCTTCAAGAGAGTCGTTTCTTCCGTCTCATTTCTTCGGAAAAAAAGGTGGAGGGTGGAGTCATAAACTCAACCCTTTGAATCAAGGAGTAACCTTGAAAGGAATTTCTGTCAGCTACATTTTTCCTCGCTCTATTTCCCTTCATTATATTTTTTTCTCCACCTCCAAGGCGTTTCTACGCGTACTCGATGACTAACTCACAAAAATATTATATGAGCTGCATTTTTTAAGGTTTACTTCTTTTTTTGCGTCATGCGTTCTACTTTCCGCCACTAACCCGATCGCAACGAGCCATATGGCATACCCGAACCTAAGTATACAGTCAGCAAGCTTGATAACGTTTTCTTCTTGTCGGCAGCAGTTTCCCGCTGAAAAATAAGCGGCATCATGTTCGGCAACGGCTAAGCAAAGCGGTAGCGAAGTGAGGCACACGACACCTAACCTCAGCTAGGTAAAACGTACCGGCTACCTCGACCTCAAATAAGCGCTAGTGTCCTTGATCATCGAAATATAACGTAAAGAATATAACCAATAAAGGTATCAAAAGTAAATCTAAAACTGAGGGCATTACTGCACTTCGTATAAAAATGGAAACGTAAGCCTACTTTACAACAACTGCAATCTCGCCGCGAATTTGAACGTCGGAACGGGCCACACAAACGGCTTACGTAAACCAGCAGCTTGCGAAAAATTTAGCAAAGCAAACTGTCGGAGAGGTCTTCAGTCAAAGGCGCCAATACGTCGGCGACATCTTTGCTTTTTTGTTTAAAAGCCGCCGTCTTTGGTAGCCGGGAGCTTTTAGATTCCTCGGACTCTCGACGTTCATTTGGACGTTTTGCAAGCAGGGTAGGTGATCCGTGTCTTCCGAGTCCTCCGGAAGATCCTTACACAGTTCCTTGACGGTCCCAGGAGTGATGCTCACTGATTCCAGGACAGTTATGGTTCCTAAATCATCCTTAAATGGTCCAACAAAATCTATAGCCTTTTCTGATGATCATCAGCAGACTCCGACAATGTCCCTAAGCTAATTCTTAAGATGGTCTTAAGACGGTTCCAAATCGGTTTCTAGTATCTGAATGATTCCTAGGCAATAGTCAACATACGGTTCTTTGTGGTTCCTCTGAACCCCTGCAGGATGGCTCCTAAATGGGTTCAAGTCGTTTCCTATGGACAATCTTTCGACTAGTCCTAGGCGCTTCTTGGAGATAGTCTGAAGACTGTACTTGTATCCCTGCGTTCTTTGGTCAGCTATTACCCTAATCGGCTTATCGTCCGAAGAGGTGCTAAACGAGTTGCACGCCCCTGAGGAGTTTCTGAAATGATGATGTAACTCGCTCGACATGAGTACCACGCGTGTTGCCTACTATGAGTTGAAAGAGCTGACATGATCATGAACACGATCGACACTTGTGTCTAGCAGGATATTATCTCAGAAAAACCTCGGGGGTTCATAACTCGCTCAGTGTAACACACGAGGTAGAAAATGCAATATTTAAAATCGAGAGTGAGAGCGGTCCCTAAAGACAGTTTTATGGGCCGTGGACAATCCCACGAAGTCTTTTCTCAGGATGAGTTCATCATTCTTCTGTGTTGGCTACATCAAGGTTAATGGGCAAATTCACTAACGGCGCTTAAATACGCAGAGCTCCTTTGATGCATTTTTTCTTTAGACAGTTCCAACAAACAGAGCACCTAGTTTCTCAACTCGCGGCATTCTTCCGACATAAATGAAACCCTACGTAACCTAGCCTGACCTAACCACTGGCAATGAAACCCTAAGAGGTTCACCTCACGTGACCCAACCGGACATAATCTCGCTTACTCAAACCCATCCCAATAGAAGTAGACAAGACAGTAGAAAAATGTCTCTTCGAGACACCATTTCTGTAGCCTTAAAGCAGGGAATAGACCTACATACGTTTGAGTTCATAACCAACCATCGCGCAGGTTTAAAAGGCCAGCGAAATCAATCGTTTAACATAACCATCCAACAATCTTTACAAAACCATATGCACTCCAAATATGAAATAGTCAAATTTGACTATTTTTTAGTCAAATTTGACTAAATGAAATACCAAAATTTCAGCCACTAAGGTTTAGTCAATTTTTACTAAATGAAATAGTCAACGGCTCGACTAATTTGATTTAGTTACTGAATAACTATTTTAATTAGTAGGATTTTACCAATTGGATTGGTCATTTATTACGCATTGGTAAGTCATGCGCTTGCGTACATTACTGACTATTTTAAATAGTCTATCTTTGTTATGCATGGAAAAGCACCCGCAGCCTTAGTAGAATTAACCCTCGATTTAGAACGTCCATTCATCCCTTGAGAATGCTCTCTCCCCTTCCCCCCCTTCCCATCCCTCCCACAGCCCGTTTTACGCCCCACTTTTCTTGTGGAAATGCATTGAGCAGCCAGTTTCAGTTGGGACAAAAAAATGACAATGTGTTGGCACAAGTCTGGTTTACTAAACCTGTTTAAAAAGAAAATAATCCCCTACTATATAACCTGGTTTATACATATTCTTTGTTAAGTATTATGGTGAAGCCCAAGTCATACACCAGTGGAACAGCTTAAACATAACACCTCCAGCAGCATTTTTCTAAGAATCACTCAATCTTGAGTATTAACACTCTAAGGTCATGGGTGTCAGCACCATTTCTTGCAAACCTACAAATGTTCAGCATTCCTTCTCAAAATATCACTGAAAAACTACATATGATTTATTTTACGTCTAAGTTAACCTTTGCCAGTCACTCAACGATCTTATTGATGAACTTTAAAAACCTCACATTAGCAGAAAAGCATTGACTATAATATTCACAAAGTTGTCGTCAGAACTGTTGTTGGCAAAGCAAATATTCATTAAGACCCCGTCTTTGTCACTTAGCTGAGCAGGAATATTTCACTGAACACAAAAGTAATTTTGTAACACATCAATAGTCTTGCAAACACAGCACTTCCCATCACTGATCTTGTAAACACATCACTGATGTTTTACATGCCAATGATGCACAAAAGTGAAGTATTGATGACAGGCATCTGCAAGTTCATCGGGTCTTGGGTTGGCCAAAGAACTCATGGGAGCTCGAGAGATGGTTACGAGGACTGAACACCATCTTGGTCTTATATCATCTGTCCATGTTCCATCTATATGTTGTAACCAGCCTGACTAGAAGATGCAGCGCTTCCACAGAACTGCAAGGGTAGATAGTTGTGAAGAAGTCCAAAAATCAACCCTGCAAGACAAAATATGACTTGTAGCACTTTCAAGCAAGAATACAACTTCCCCACACACATTTGGTTTAGTAGAATATATCCCGTAATCAAAGTTTACAATGAGAGGTCTTTGATAAAAATATAATGGGTTGTAAATATTCATATTTCCAATGAAGCAGCCGAAACAACTCTTAGATTAGCAGGCTTGTTTCTAAGTTAATCCTGATATGCTAGTCCAGAGTTCAAAATTCTACATATAACAATTCATACCAGGATTGAAAAGCAAAAGCTCTTGAATCATAGTAACAAATATAAACAGCCAGAAGGTTTGCTTCAAGCAGTGATACTAACAATTTAAAGGTAAACTCATTGACTTCTACTGAGATGCTTGGAAGTATTTAAAATGACTTAAAACGACGACTGAAAAGTCTGAATTAACTTTTATCTTACATACTGGACTTAATTGTTGGAGTTTTCAGCCAAGACGAGGATTTCAAAAAATAGTTCAATCATTAGACCGAGAATATTATGTATGACGCAACATAACCTTACGATTCGTTCAGTTCAAACTAGCAGATCAGGCTGAGAAACGATTAAACAGAGCTATGCGAATAAAAAGTTAGGAAACCTAACTGCAAAATATAATTTGAGCAAGGAAAGGCACGAATAAAACATGATAAACCGTTCAACAAAACATCAAACAAGATGACAGTTTTCAGCGGTTCACCTTTGTTTCAAATGAACGCTCAAACTCACCTCAGAAATACAAACGAAGTAATGCTGGGTCGTAGTTCGTTGTCTCTAAGACATAATAACTGATGAAGGCAATAAAAATAACTGAATTAAGCTGAAGTAAGACCGTTGCATTGTCCCGCTAACCTCTACCAAGTCGATGCCAATCAAAACACAGAGCATCACAGGCCTTCTCCACCTACACAAGTCGGACGCATCATTCCACATAGAAGATCAGAGCAGCCCGAAATTATTTGAACTGAGAGGACCGATATTTTGAAACTTTTGACTCTGTAAATGCTTGATAGTCACAACAGCAAAAAAGCCGTTGACGTCTTCACGTTGAATCCTGTTTGATGCCTCCCCCTCCTTCGACTTCTTTGCTCTTTTTTACTAATTTAATTGGTTACAACACATTAACTATTCAAATAGTTAATGCAAGTAAAACAATTGACTAATTCGAAATG
>Ga0058701_10003621_pt1 | contig 12296 bp, 12 predicted proteins | sample AgamicOrMae_FD_97039 | JGI IMG/M metagenome (GOLD analysis project Ga0058701, IMG submission 97039) | Agave microbial communities from Guanajuato, Mexico - Or.Ma.e | ecosystem: Host-associated > Plants > Phyllosphere > Phylloplane/Leaf | place: Guanajuato, Mexico | collected 2012-06-04
AGGAGGATAGGTTAACGGAGGATAGTTTAACGGAGGATAGGTTAACGCAGGATAAATTAACGGAGGTTAGGTTAACGGAGGATAGGTTAACGGAGGATAGGTTAATGGAGGATAGGTTAACGGAGGATAGGTTAACGGAGGATAGGTTAACGGAGGACAGGTTAACGGAGGATAGATTAACGGAGGATAGGTTAACGGAGGATAGTTTAACGGAGGATAGGTTAACGCAGGATAAATTAACGGAGGTTAGGTACACTTTTGTATGCTTCGCTCAACTCGGCTTGGAAAAGAAGAGTAGAGTACAGGAGGTAAAGAATGTGACCTAGAATTTCAAGAGCTGGATCGCAACCTTAAGCCCCTTCTCCTTCCCTTACCCCTTTTATGCTTGCGACAGTTTGATTTTTTGCAAGGCTATTTGGTTTGCTTTAGAAAATAAAGGGTGACGGCAGTGAAAAGAAGAAAAGAAAAGAAGGGATTGTCTGCAGACCATGACCTTCTTGGCGGTTCCCTTATAAGAAAGCTTGGAAGTTTTACAGGTTCTGCACTCCGAAGCCATTACTGTAGTTTAACTTCTTACTCCTCGTAGACTTGAAATCATCTGAAATTCATTGTAGCTCAGGGTTGGGCAACCCAGCGCGTTTTTTCTAGGTACAGAATCAATGTCAGCATGGAGTGATTATTTTACGAGATGAGTAGAAGAGATGCCTTCTTTTCGTTTTCTTCGAACTGATTCTCGCAGTATCTCATATTGATACCTATGACTACCGGTGGGCAACTGTTTGTTTTCGTAAGAATACGACGTTACTCGTGTTTGAGGTGAGTAAATCATGATTATGATAAAAATCCAATGTTTCGTCGTTAAAATCTAAATTTACTTCAACGACAAAACAGCGAATATACAGCTAAGTGATTATCGAACGGAAACAAACGGTTGCGTGGCTTTTTTATTTTCATAGGTATATCAAAGTGTCTACTGCGACTAATAACTAAATTGGCTTCAGAATGATTTGAACTATGTAAGACGGTTTACGTTGGGTGAGATTGCTTGAGTTGGAGGATAACCTGCACGTCCTCCGGGCTGGCTTCGGCGTAGTAGTAGTGGGGCCCCTTGGCCGACCTGGGGATGGGCCCGCTGCTGGGCTCATCCGCCTGCGCGAGCCCCGGGGGCGGGCCCGAGGCAAGACGATTCCGACCTTGGTTCGCCGCCGAAGATAACTGGCCCCCGGGAGCTAGAAGGGCCGATAAGGACGATCCTAAAATCACGAATACACCCTAAGGTTTACTTCTTGTGTACCTAGGGTTACTTTTCTCTCTCGTTCTTTACCCCTCAGCAACCTTCCTTGAATGGTTGAGCAAGGTTATCTTCCGCGTTCAACCCTCAGAGTGACAATGGTATGTTGCGTCCATTATTAGGATTAACGACACACAACTGCGTAAAGTTAACCCTCTCTATCTGCAGTCATCTCTTTGATCAGATTCCCTCAGCCGGGACAAAAACAAAGCCTTTTTCAACATACCTCTTGTCTCCTGGTTTGGCGATGTTGTTCCTTCAGGATCGGCCGTTACAGTAGAAACAGTGACTGTAGATGCAGTAGCCGTCGAGGCCGTGCCAGTCGCTCTCCCTGTAAAGCCCGTGGACCACGAATTGGTCACACCAGAAGGACCCTTTGTGCTGGTCGCAAGCACCGTCGTGCCTTCGGTAGTGACCGTCGTCCCCGGCCACGTGGAGCCGACCAAAGTGGCCCCTGATGAGCCTGTCCCACTAGTCCAAGTAGAACCAGCTGCTGTGACGCCCCCTGGTGAAACTGTCACTGTACTAGTAAAGTCCGTCCCTGTAGTCCTTGGAGGACCACTAACACCTACTACACCAGTCACTGCTTTAGTCCATGTAGTCCCGGTGTATCCTTTGGTCGAAGGTATCACCGTGGACGCTTGTTGTGCAGGCACTATTGTTGACGTCGGCGAAGACTCCCCTAAATTGTAGACGATCGCTTGTTCGATATCCACCGAACCGATCGGCGACCCAGGAGTCACTGCCAGCACTTCCACCAGATTGTCTTCATCGATGGATGAAGCAGGTCTCCTGTAGACTGTGCGGATGTGAACATTCTCTTCGTTTGAGCTGTGTTGACGAACACTTTCCTCGTGGCCGCCTTTGATGTTGTAGCTCTCCGTGACGACGATTGGTCCACCGAATGTTGGAGATTGTGGAGTTGGCTCATGCCGGAACACGCCGCCTCCTGGAAGGATTGGAGTGAACCCTCCTTGGATTGTCGGGTTCACCCGGACGACCGTGCCAGTGACGTGACCTTGTCCTGCCGTAGATGGAGGAACAGTTGATACGACACTGGATCCTGATCCTCCAGTCGTTGTGAAGGCCGGAGATGATATGGCGTTACCTGTAGCAAGAATCGCTGGTTAACAAATAGAGGCAACACACCGCACAGACAAACTCAAATCCGTTTCAACAGATCATCTGTCGATGAAGAACGCAGCTAGCTGCGTGTCGCAATGTGAACTGCAGGACTCATGAACTTTGACAATTCAAACGCATATTGCGGCGCGCCCAGCTGGTCGGAAACTTTGAAAATATTTCAAAATTCCACCAGGAGGGGGACTGGTTGAGACGCACAGATATTTTAATTTATACGGTGAAAGCTTAACTGCAAACATGATCGTTTGAACCATTGCGATCGCGAGCAGTATAGAGATGTTCCTTACTTCCTTCCTTTACTGGATTAGCAGGCAAATTAATACATAGTTCAATTCAGGAAGCAAAGTCTTTGTTCCTTGAGATCGCAAACTCTGCATTGAACTCTATCGGCCGAGGGCGATGTCTTACCAGCTGTTGAAGTCGTTCCCACGTTGGTTGAACTGGTTCCATCGGCCTTGGTTGATCCTAATCCGTTTGATGCGAAGTCCGCACCGGTGGTTCCGGAGGATTGTGGACGAGGGTTCTCGGTGATGGCTGATGTCGATGGATTGGCTGATGTTCCCCCGGGTGAGTTGGTCGCTTTCTCCGATGCCACGTCGGTACCGCTTTTTGGGGCTGATCTCCCGTCCGCCCCACGACCAGCGCCGAAGAAGCTTAGTGAAGGCATCTGGAATAGCATTCGTATTTTCAATCAATTCATAATGGATGAATGCTCAACAAAATTCATAGGCTGCATTATCCATTTTCCAAGTCACATCCTCGTTTCATCACATTTTGAGGATTAAAAAATTCAACCCCGTTAGGTTGAAACAACCTCAAGCGCGTGTCTTTTCGCTCTTCGCTGATATTCTCTGCTTGGCAGCGAAGAATACAAGAGGTTAAAAATTACACCTTTCAAACCTACCATGGAGGAATTGAATTGAGTGGGAATCTTAAAGACGTAAAGATTTGCTTAGTAAAAACTAACTCCTGTTTTGGGTAGTCCCACACCTGTTTGTTAAGGTAAAACACGTAATTTATTTACAGTAGAGTCTCAGTTATACGTCTCTCACTTGTAAGTCCCACTCGTTTGTACGTCCAATTGATATAGCCTCATCCAGAATACTTCACATGGCGTTATGTGGAAGATTATTTTCACTTGTACGTCCCTCTCAGTTCTACGTCCATATTTTTGAGTTCCGACTTGGACGTATAACCGAGATTTCACTGTATTTTCAAAAATAGAAATCCTATCAACAATCACATCAATGGAAAGGTCTTGTCGAGAGCTCTCCATTGATATGGTTATTCATGGGGGTATCTTTAAAGATAACCCAATCACGATCTTCCCCTGTATTACCTAAAACAGGGGTTAGTTTTTATGTAATCGAAATTCAACAGGCACTGCATTTTTCGGCTGCTTTCCGCGTACCTTTAGAGGGATACCGAAGAACATGAGGCCTCCTGGTGGAGGTGGTGGTTGTGGGGGCCTTGGCGTCGTAATGGGCATAATAGGCTTTCTGGTGGCCGCGTACAAAGTAGGCGTGTCCCCAGGGATGTAGTGGGATGAGACGACGCCAACGGGGCCCGACGTAACTGTCATGGACGTCACGGTGCCTTGGTACGGCGTCGACGGTGTTGATGACGCCGTCTCGGACGGACTTGGGAGCCCAGGAGACGCCGGAGAGGTCTTCTGGTTTGTCTGGTTCGCCGCTCCGGTAGTGTTGTCAAAAGCCTTTCAAAAGATACATTTTTAATAAAAATCGTCACATCTTTAAAACTAGGAGGCATCATGTCACCATTTTATCATCATAGGAGTGTCAGAATACAGAATCAGGGAAATTGGTAGTTGTCAGAACACAATCGAGGGGTTCCACAAAGAAGACGTTTAGTCAAAAAAATGTCCTCTGAAACTGAAAAATTTATCCTTTTAAACTGTCGTATCACCCACTGTGCATTTTTTTTTGAGGGGGGGCGTCAAAAATCTGTGCGATATATTCTTCTAGCACAAAAAAAGGATCGTCGGAGCATTAAGGGATAAAAAATATTCGAAGTAGAATTTTAAAAAAGCTTTTTTAAGATTTTTTTCTATTTTTTTTCCTGATTGCGGTCTGAAAACATTGTCTTCTAGACATATGGATGGGATGAAAACCAAACCAAACTCAAAACCCGGGTTGAAGTGTCCATGCAATATCCAGTCCGAACTATCCATTCATTTAAAAAACACGAATGGATATCCATGTTTGCATGCCATGTCCATGCACCATGGATGTCTGTTCGAGTATTTTTAAGGGAATGGGTTTTTCGGCATGGATATTACCATGGATTTTGCATCGACACTTAAACCCGGGCATTAAATTAATTGTTGGTAAAACTCATAATGAATGTACTTCAGTATAAAAGCTTATAGGTTATCTGAGTACTGATATTCCTTAAAAATCGTTTTTGAAATACATTTTGTGCCTCTATAGTGAACTCCCACCCAAAATTTAAGGGCACCTTTTCGAGCCACCCACTTTACTTACGGGAGTATATTCCACGTAATCTTCGTAGAAATACTCGGATTCTTCCGGTGGCGGAGCTGCTGGGCCTGCTCCGGGTGCACCAGCCGCGGTTGGCAACCCTGCACTTACTTGGTTTTTGAGCGGCGGTTGCGGGCTGTTATGTACTTCCATCGCTGCACTTATAACCTGCGACGTGCTGCCAGTGCCGCCAACTGTTACATGTAAAAGCATAGCCGTCACGCCGATGCACTCTCGCTACAAAAATTAGGCCTCACCGACAACGGATGTCTTTTGGAGGAATATAATCTCTTTCTCTAGATCGCGGTGACATTATTTCATCTAAAATTATACATGTGTCTAAGTGAAAACCGGTTGCATCTGAGTTTCCTTCGGAGTGAGCGTAGTTTGGTACACTAAAATACAAAAAATGCATTATACCCTCTGCATTCCACCCTGGCTCAACCATTAAACACATTTGTAGGATTAATGAAATAACTACGGGGGTTCAGGCGTGACGAGGAAAGATTAACATAGGTTAGGTGTTTTGTGTCCCGCTCCGCTTTCGCTCCGCTCTCGACTTGGCGAAATGAGGTGGAACACGAGAGGAACAAAATGCCCCTGTAATTACACTGTTGTACTGCCGATCGCGTATGCACGGCCTACATTAAGCTTGGTAGGGATGCTTGTCTGGTGCGTAGGTCGGCAGAAAACGTAGGCCGGCTCTCCCGAGCCCAGGACTTAAAATTCTATCAGAGAACAAACGCATTTACGTAATTACAGGATGCCAACCATCTCCGTCTTTCAAGATTCAACAAAATTTCAACCAACCCCAACTCTATCTTAACTTGTAATAAAACACCGCTAACTGGAAAAAAGTGAATCTCACCGGAAAGCAGTGAGAACAGCTTTAGGTTCTCGTCTCCAGTGAGTGCTCACTGGTTTCTAGTGAAACTCCGCTCTTTTCCAGTAATTTTCACTGTTTTGAGTTTAGAGAGTAGATCTACCGAACGTACTCTCTATACTCAAAACAACAAATCCCATTGGAATAACGTGGAATTTTACCTGAAAAGAGGGAGAAAAGCTTCTCCGGGGACGATAAACTGAAGCTATTCTCACTGTTTTCCAGTGAATGTCCACCGTTTTTTTAGTGAATGTTCACTGTTTTCCAGTGAATGCCCACTGATTTCCAGTGAATGCCCACTATTTCCCAGTGAATGTCCGCTGTTTTCTAATGAGTTCTTCTTTCGAAATTAGAGGTAAGGTCGACCCAAAGAACATTCTACTCTTAAAACAACGATATTTATATAAAAATAGAATTTCACAAGTTTTTGGAGATCTGCAGTTTTCCAGTGAATCCCGCCGTGTCGAGTTTAAAGGGCAGTTGACCGGATCAAAGTGAGGTGCTGCATGAATATTGGAATGCGATTCGCGGTGTGGGTCTCGGGTATCATCCGGACTTACCCGTATTCCGTTCCGGGGGCGGGTTGGCTTCAGCCTCTGGCTCGCATCCCTGTGGGGGCGGCGGGGCGGAGCGGAGGCCGGCGGCGGCCTCGGGTCCCCCGGCGCCGCAGTCCTGGCGGGACACGCGCAGCTCCCGCAGCGGGGAGCCGTCGGCGCAGCGGGGCGCGTCCCCGGCCAGCGGCGCCTCCGCCAGCCAGCTGTGCAGCTGCAGGGCCTCGCACGAGCACCACAGCGGGTTGCCCGCCACCTCCACCCGGCCGTCGTTGGCGCGCAGCCGCATCACGGCGGCGTCCGGCACGGACCGCACTCGGTTGTCGGACAGGGATAGAACCTTTAAGCGAGCCATTCGACTGAACGGGAGGGTGGACACACTGCACAGGAGATTATGGTCCATCTGTAACATTCAAAGGCGGATTGTCTGTGACGTCAGTTAAAACTGCCTTAACCGATTTGTGCCCAGAGGAAGTTTGAAAAAATTAATATAAGGGAATAATCAAAACGTTTTGAATCAAAATTTTGCAAAATGGTGTTTTTTGAAACGATCAATTTTTTTCTTTGGGCTAATTTAGATTTACCTTTTTACTTAAAATAAATGATTTTTGGGAGAATTTTGCATGAAGGTTGATATTTTTGATGGGTCGATAACAGCCCTGTGGGCAAAAATCGGTTAATCAGTGCTTAAATCTTTTATATTTTTTTTTAGAAATTTGGCTTTAGATGTATTGGAGGGACTGCAAAAAAAAAGTACTTTTTATACGAAAATCTATTTTAACTAAAACTTAAAAACCCTGAACAGCCCGAAGTATTTGGAGTGAAATTTAGCTTAAGAGAAATTCGAAGAATTTTTCCCCCTAAAATGCGCAATTTTAAGCTTAAAAAAATGCCTAAATTTTTTAATATCAGGTTGCCAGAGGAATGATGATATTCTTTAAACTGTGACTATACTGAACTGGAAAGATCCTCTAAAATTGATGTTTCTGTTTCCGAACGGCATAGGGGGTTAAATATTGGGTTTACTGCACTCTTGATTTGATATATTGTATATTCGCCTCTTGTGCTCCTCCGAGCCTCTCATTACTTAAGAAGGGTGAACGATGTAGAAACCGCGTTTGTTTAGGTAACCTTGGTTAGATTAAGCAAGGCTTCTGATAAACCAAGATTAGGTTGCGTTCGTTGCCTCATCGCTTTGCGATCGCTCAGCTTGGGGCCCGCAAGGTTAGGTTAGATTTAATGCCTTGCTCCGTTTGGCTCGGCGACGACAGAGGCAACACACGAGGTGGAAAATACAATCCATCAACTGTGTAGACATTTTCAACAATTTTTCAAACCCATTTCGTGTACAGTTTTTGGGCTATGTCTATATTAATAATTTGGGCTGTATTTAAATTAAGCTCCAATTTAAAAGAAAAACGCGTGTGAAAATTGTAATTAGAGCGATGTGGAGTTGTCATCAGTGAGTTAAACTGTGTTCCTTTAAAGCACATTCTCATACCTATATTCGATTTCTCTGGTTTGTTGTTCATACCTTGAGTTCGATGAGACCGTCAAGTGAGGCCGGTGGTGCTTGAAGTCGAGAGACTCGGTTGTGACTCAAGTCCAGCACTTCGAGTCGACGAAGCCCCGTCAAGCCAGCCGCGTCGAGGGCGCCCAGCTGGTTGTAGCTCAGATTGAGGAGTTGCAAGGACGGCGCGCCGGCCAGCGCGCCCGGCTTCACCTCCCTCAGGGCGTTGTGTTGGAACTGCGCCGCGGCTAGGGCAGGGGTGTCCGTCAGGGCCCCGGGAGCGAGACTAGTGATGCGGTTGTTGGCGAGGACGAGGTGCTCCAGGGCAGGCAGAGCATTGAGCTGAAGCAAGAGCACCTCTTTAGATGGGATTCTATTTACAGCGAAAGGATGCGTATGTAGAGACACTATAAGAGGAGACAGTAGATGAATAGGTGATCTAAGCCGTGACTGGGCGAACTTGCTTAACGTAATCTAGCTTGAAAAAACATAACCTCAGTGATCTTTCTTTAGTTGATTTACCTGACTAGAATTCTCCTTCAAATTGTCTAAAATTTAAGGTATGATGACCTTCCTAAAGATGCCTTTCAAGAGAGCACAAAAAAAAACGATTTCTGATGCCAAGAGAATTTTTATTGATATTGTTAAAAAAGAATGTTTTTCTTGCCACAAGAAGTTTTTTCGCTTGAAGTAAATATGTTTTACTACAAGGAAAAAAATTCTAAGAAAAAAATCCTTGCGCCAAAAAAAAAATATGGATGAAGAAAATTTTTCTTGGCAACATATCTAACTCATTTCAACCTATTTTAAGCTAGGTTAATGGTTTTTACTGGTTTGTTCTGCTGCAAAGGGCATTAGAGGTAGGATATTATTGACGGGTGGAATTCCAAGTTTTCCATTGATGAGTATTTCCGAAGGAATTGACCGATATCAAAGAATAATTATGGATCACAACGATATTTTGTTCAGGGATGTGGGCGAAAGTTGGCGTACTGAGATCGGCCATGTATATGGTATTACCGACGCAATTTTTGAAAAATAAAATTCCGCGGCGCCATACTATTGCATTCCCCTTTACGGTTCAGTGCAGTACTTACCGCTTTTGGACCAAGTCCTTGAAGCTGATTGTTGGAGAGATCCAAATGTTTGAGTCCAGGCAATTTCTCGAGAGCCCCTTGAGGCAGGTCTCGCACCTTATTACGGCTTAAATGCAGTTCCTGAAGAGCTGGCATACCCGACAGAACTCCCGGGGGAAGAGCACTCAGTCTGTTGGAACTCAAATCAAGAACGCGAAGAGCAGGAGCACGTTTGAGAGCTTCAGGAAGCTCCGAAAGAGCGTTGTGCGCAGCGCGAAGAGACCGCAGCATTCGGTTCTCCCGAAGAGCATCAGGGTGAAGTTCAGCCAGTTGGTTGCTACTGACATCAAGTTCTTCAAGAGCAGGGGCATCGCCTAAAACCGCTGAGGGCAACTGCTCCAACTTGTTGTCTCGTATGTCGAGCTTCCTCAGAGAACGAAGTCCAGCAAGTGAGTGAGGACCGAGATCCGACAGCCGGTTGCTCCTCAAATCCAGTCGCTCGAGGCGAGGCAGTCCCGCAAGCGCTCCTGCGGGCAAATCGGACAGAGCGTTGCCGGCAATCAGCAGCTGCTGAAGACCTCGGAGCTGGCGAAGTCCGTCGGGCTGAAGACTTCGAAGTCCGTTGGCTGATAAGTCCAACAGTCGGAGTGCCGGGAGCTGGAGGTCAGGAGATCCAGGAGGTGGAAGAGCAGTGACCTGGTTCATTGGCATTCGGAGGTATTCCAAACCGGGTGGCAAACCGGGAACGAAGGTTGCTAACCGGTTTCGTCCAACGTCCAACTCGAATAAACCTCGGAGAGCACCGAACGTTCCCGGCATCAGAGTTGCGAGCGCGTTGCCACTCAAGTTGACATGCTCCAGTGCAGGGGAGCCCATGAAGGCATTGGGATCGACGATTGAGATGGTGTTGTCGCTGAGATCCAATCTGCGCAGAGAAGGAAGGTGGGCGAGCAGGCGATTGTCGCAGCGCCTGAACTGATTGCGGGCCAGGTCGAGGCCCTTCAACGCTGGCAGGTTCCATAAAGGGAGATCGAGGTTGTTGGTGAGGAGGTTGTCGGCGAGCCGGAGTTCTCGTAATGCCGGCAGACCCGATAGAGCTCCCCGGAACACCCTCCGAAGACGGTTACCGTCGAGATGAAGTCTCTCTAAGGAATTATGAGGCGTTATGTCTTCTCGGCCGATTTCGCCTACTCGGTTTCGGCTGAGGTCAAGAAACCGTAGGCGCGGCAGTGTGCTCAGCAAAGCTGCTACAGTTGTTCCCGAATCGAGGGCGTTGTCTTGGAGCCAGAGTTCCTCGAGGAGGGGTGTGTTTTGGAAGGCGTCGGGGTGCAGCATGCGGAGCTGGTTGCGGCTCATGTCGACGGACTTTATAGCTGGGAGAATGGCCAGGGCACCTCGGTGGACTTCGGTGATGCGGTTCCCGGCGAGGGAGAGATCGCGGAGCGCAGGGAACTGCGCGAAGGCTCCCTCGGGCAGCTGCTCCAGGGCATTGTCCTCGAGGCGGAGCTGCGCCAGGGCGGGAAGGCCGCGCAGGGCGCGACCCAGGGCTGCGGCGTCGGCGAGCCGGTTTCCGGTCAGGAGGATCGACGACAGGGCGGGCAGCCTTTGGAGGGAGCGCTGGTGTATCCAGGACAGACCGCACGACGTGACGTTGAAGGTGGCGAGGCGGGGCAGGTCGGACAGGACACCGGCGTCCAGGGTCGTCAGACGGGGGTTCTCGACGATGTGAAGCTGCTCCAGGGCGGGCAGGGCGCGAAGGTGGTCGAAAGGAACTTGCCACAAGACAGGCGAGCGCACGAACAGGTAGCGAAGTCGTGGCAGCCCAGATAATCTGCGCATAAAACGTTCTTATCAAGACTGTCTCTCGCGGGACTGTAAAGGCAGGAGACGGGTAGGTCGCCTTAACTGAGAGAAGAAAGCCTCCCTGACACCCTTCATCCCACCAATCAGCGTTTCTGATTTCATGCATCCCACGAATCAGCGCTCACCTCTCGTTGTCGCCTCTCCGAGGCTCTCTAACAGAGTCATAAAATTGGCATGAAAGCATTCTTGGTTCATTTGTATCGATACCAATCAAGAGGTTGATTACGTTGTAATTTTAGGTTAAGTGCTGTTAAAACGAAGCACCTGTTTTTGTGAGTTCTTACTTGTTGTTTTGGGTGTGAAACTAAAGAGTTTATACGGCCTTTGATTATTTTTCAAGATAGACCTATGTTCAGCCATATTATATGAAAGGTCTCGGCGAGAGCTTTCCTTTGATGTGGTTCAACGTAGGTCTATCTCGAAAAAATACAAAATACGCACTATCATAGACAACCCCTGCAACCACCTGGACATCGCTGCGTTGAGGTTGCCTACCTTAGCTCGGAATCAGACAGGTGATTGGCTGATGTCGAACTAAGGAAGCAACCGCAACCCACCGATGTCTGGGTGGTTGACGGGGTTGGGACGTTATTTCTGTTTATGATAGTACTACCCCGGTTTTATTTCCATGGGACATGCCAGAACTTTCTAAAATACGTGCTCAGTTTTCCTGTGAGTACTTCGTGCCTCGCTCCGCTCTTGTCGTCGACGAGAGAGAAATCACAAGAGTTGTAAAATGTTATTGTTAAATTTTATGTGCGGGAGGGAGAGAAGAATCAAATTGTCGCTATCCGCTGGCCTCCAAAATCGGAAAGGAAGAGTGAGAAGCGCGCGCGCCTCGCTTACCTGGGCAGCGACTGCATCGCCCCACATTGCAGCGTGAGCGCCTCGAGCCGTCGGAACGGAAGTAACGAATCATCGGGCAGGCCTCGCAGCAGCGGCTCCACAACAAACAGCTCGACCAGCGAGTGCTCGAGCCCAGCCAGCCATCCCGCGGGCACTCTTTCGAGCCCGTTGTCCCGGAGCATGAGCCTGGCCACGGCCGGGCCGGCGCCGGGCCCCGCGCCCAGGACGCCCGCCCCCAGGGCGTTGTTCTCCAGGATGAGCTCGTCGATGAGGCGCGCAGGCGCAGCCCTGCTGACTGCCCTCAGCGCCGCCTGGACGGTCACCAGGTCGCTGTGACTGCACCACAGCTGCAGCTCGTCCGCCCGGACCATGCATCGGCATGGTGCGATCTCGTCTTCGGGAGGGCACGCTGTGTTGCTGACCGTTTCGACTGAGATGCCCCCGCTGCCGGTTGGAGCGCCAGCGGATGATGTTTGCCCGGAGACGCGAGATGTTAGGATCCAGAGGAAGATGAAAAGCCAATGCCTGGGCCGATGCGCCTGAAAAAAAAGGGAAAAAAATAAAGAATGATTTCGAAGAAGAAATTAAGTCGTGTACGGAGAAAATTACTTTGTTGCCTCCTCGTACAGAAA
>Ga0058701_10003622_pt1 | contig 12296 bp, 7 predicted proteins | sample AgamicOrMae_FD_97039 | JGI IMG/M metagenome (GOLD analysis project Ga0058701, IMG submission 97039) | Agave microbial communities from Guanajuato, Mexico - Or.Ma.e | ecosystem: Host-associated > Plants > Phyllosphere > Phylloplane/Leaf | place: Guanajuato, Mexico | collected 2012-06-04
CGCTCCGCTCGGCTGTCGCCAAGCCTGATGCCGCTTACTTCTCGGCGCCCCTGAGCGGGCGCCGAGAAGTAAGCGGCATCAGGCTTGGCGACCGTTTAGTTGGGTAGCCCTAGGTTAAGTTAGATTAGGTGCCTTGTGCCTCGCTCCGCTCGTCTTGGCGACCGTTTAGTTGGGTAACCCTAGGTTAAGTAGGTTAGGTGCCTTGTGCCTCGCTTCGCTATCGCTCCGCTCGGCTTGACGACGGAGGGTAGCACCAAATTTGAACTAAAAGGTTGAAAATGCTACCTTAAAAAATTACAGTGTTACAAGCGACAGAAAATTCCACCTTTTAGGTTGTGGAATCGTAGTAGGGTGATCGTGTTTTGTTTTGTGTTCCCAGGACTGGCTTCCCTGTATCCTGAACCTAAATGCATGGAGGAGTTCGTTAGGTCAACCCAGTACGATTACAACTACGATTCGCCCCTACCACCAACGTATCCGTGGCCGAAAGATGCGCAGGAAAACGTCCCCATCGGAGATCTCGAAGACAAACATCTCAAGTATTAAATGAAGCACCCCGATTCCTCGTAGCCTTTCTCCTCTCCCATCGTCGAAAAGTAAGCGAGGACTTGGCGTGGAAACCCACCTCTATGACACACTACCCGCACCTCCGGTTTAGCGAAGAAACGATTATTTTTTTTCAGTATTGTAAATCATAGGATCAATTTCGTTGCAAGATACGTTGTATTTATTGTGTTCTTGTGTGCTAAATCATCCTTTCGGAAGAAAGCGATTTTATTCCGGACAGTCGGTTTTTAGAGCCTCTACTCTTATCATTGACAAAATTTGTTCTGAGCGTTGTTCCTCATATCAAGCAACCCCCTGCTCTTTCTAGCTGTAGGTTTTGTTTTCTGTCTTGTGATATCTAAATGTTTTGTACAGCAGTATCATTAATTTAAGGAGGCGGTGTACGATAAGTCATCCTAATGCACGGCCTGGCAGATTTGTAATGCTTCTCTGTTGATCGGAGAATATATTATGTAGGGCCCAGTCTTTCTACGGGAAGTTGATTCGTGGTGTGATGTCAATTTTATTTATTTTTGACCTAAAATGTGATGTACTTGTAAGAAAATTACTTTATAAGCCTTCAATATTTTTTAAGGTTTGCCGAATCCAAAATATGTTTATGCCTTCGTACAGGGCAGGGCCTTCGATCCCTCCCTATTTTTGGATGGACTTGTTTTTTCAGTTAGAATCATAGATGAAGGGACTTCATCTATGGTTAGAATGGCAGCCAGAGACAGAGTCATAGAGCACGTTTACTCTGTTGTGGGTCGCGCCTCAAGCCGCCGCGGTATGCGCGGGAAAACGCACTGACTTTACCTTTACAACTGTCGAGAGTTCATTCTCGATCTGTGCGGAAAATTCAAGGAATTAGAGTAGTTCGATTCCTCGCTAGCTCTGAAAGTATTTTTTTCTTTGTCTTCATTTTTTTTTCAAAAATGGACCCGGTGAGGAGCAAGCCGTTTGTCATTTTGAGATTTATGTTGGCAATAACAGAGTATTTACTTACCGAAACTTCATTGGAAGTAAAGTAACCCAAACGGAATTGCCAACTTTAATTGTAGACTTACGAAAGCGGCTTCTAAGATTTGAGTGGGCGTCTTGCGTGGAACTTCCGGGCGAGCCCTATGCGATCTATTTATGCTATATAAACGACGCGGGCGTATTGACGTAGTAATTTACTTACGTGTAATGTGCAGTTTTAAAAGAACTGCAGTGACTTGACTTAAAGACCAGAACGCCTTCACTTAGCGAAATGATTAAAATATATTTTGCTCGCGATAATTTAGAAATGCGCGCATGCAATATTAAATTGAGGCATAAGACCAAAGCACTATTTTTGAATTGTTGAATAGTTATTTATTGCTCTGGAATTGACCCATCAGCTTTGCGGAAATTCCCCATGTCACTTTTTTGTGAAGTTCAATTAATCGATTGATGTTTTTATGAAAAGTTTAAGCACTTGCTTAATTTGTTGGAATATCTGATAAATCTCTGGAATCGAGTAAAAATGCGTGCGAGCAGCAACGCTTGCAACTGGCCAATTGCTCTCCTATTTTTTTTTTTATTTTTTTTTTTTTTGAAATTTTTGTTTCTATTGAGATGTGCACCTCTAGAATCGCCGCAATGAATCATTTTTATGGCTATGTATTTTAGTGATTAATATTATTGCAGATGTATTTGAACTTCCAGCAAACTCCGACCAAACTCTATTCTTCATTTATTGTACTTTTGCCAGTATTGCTATTTTGAGGTTCTTCTTTATTAACTCAGAGCTGTCAGTATTATTGAGCTTGAAGTAGCTGTGGAAATATTCTTCTAAGGCGAGATTTTTTAATTTTTTTTTCATCTCTTGCATTCTGTTAGGTTGCCTCTTTATGTTGGAAATCCCTTGAATCAAACTAATTAATGCCTTTTACAGCTGTATTTTTTTCCCAATGGCATATTTTACTGTTTGTGATAACTACCCCATTCAGATTAAGGTAATGATGCAGGAAGTAAATCACTGATTTCAAAGCCCATTTAGTTGACATTTTTAAGACTTGTGAATAGTCTGTTATCACTGCCTTTTGATTGATTGATACCAAGAAGCCAGATCCCCAACTTTGAAAGTGCTCTTTTTTCATTTTTGAATTTGTCATGAAATGAGTTGACTCTATTATTCTGAAACGATTTAAATTGATAGATCATAATGGTGCATATTAGTCCCATGAGGTAAACCATTCAAAGTAACTTAGAACCTAATGTTCCCAGATGCAACCAAAAATTAAGGAAAAGTGTGTTTTTGAGATGTCAGCTCAGTAGTGTGCAAGATAATGTGGATATGAATAGCATTAATGTTCCAAAGTTGTTGTCTGTAATAATTAATAAATGCTGTTAAAGAAAAGAATTCAGAATTGTGAAGTGGCTTTGATTGAACCTCTCCAAACAACATCTTTAATGATTCTCCACAGTTAGTATTTTGTTAAGTAGATCTTGAATAAAGGCTCTTAAATCATATATGTAGGTATTTTTCACTGCTTGCTTCAAAGATGGGAATTAAAATAATAGCTCAATTTTGAAGTACTTGAGGAAAACTGCACACCAGCATACAAGCTTAGGTTTCTGTCTACATTATTTACATTTAACAACTCGTTCAGTTTCCGATAGTTGTTTTAAATAACAGGATTATTATTTATAAAATCTCGCAGAGTAAAGTTTGTGAAAATCATTCCGCACAAAGCAATTAATACGGAATAAACTTAATCGCGTTAAAAACAGTTCAAGTTGAAACTCGTCTGCTACCGTGTTTACAAACATTAGTTCAAAACGACAGGCCCCCGCGAGGCTAAAAAGGTACTGTATGAGAAATATACATGTGATGAGCGCTGCATGTCGCCGTAAACACAGTTTCCAATAGGTTTCCAAACGTTTAGATCCTTTCAATTTTTTTTATTTTATTTTTGGATTAAGAGAAAACCGTCCGAATATTGACTAAAATATAAGTATGAGTGCGGAGATTTCCGACAGTTCGAGAACTTTGCATTCTCTTAAATCTACCGCTACCCCCTCCTTTTCCTCGGCTCTCCATTAATCAGTTTTGTTGGTTAAAAATGGGGGACAAACCGTTCGGGGCGAAGGTAATTATTTAAAAAAATAGATAATAATTGGTTGCCGTAATTTGTATTGAGTCGTGTTAAATGAAGCGATGGCTTGTCTTTATGATAAGAACATCGATTCGGTGATTACCGCAGAACGATTTGTACATGTCACCACAGCAAACTGTGCATAACCTCAATAGCGTGTCTAGCAACATTGGATTTACACTTTGGTCTCAAGTATTTTCGGACTATGCCGGCTTTTCCATCATAACTTAATCCTTAGTACTCACCCAATTTTAAGTTTCTTTTCGGTAGATCAGATCATGTGAAACGTAAACTTTGATAGGGTACCTCATTAGCGAGTGTATTTGGGCAGGACTAACCTAGTGCGGAGGGGCTTATTTGACAATGTTGATAGTAAAATATGCCGGTGGAATGTTCCTGGCAGAGGAAATGCTGTATTCCAGAATATTAGTCATAATCTTCAGAGATAATACTTTATTGAAGTGGAATGATTCAATCTAGTATTGAGACAACTTCTGCTCTTATTGATTCTGATTTAAAAAGTTCTGGAAAAAAAATCTTTGCTTATCTAAATTATATTACTCAATCAAATGTTCATTCGAGACATAGGAATGATTTGATGGTACACCTTGTCAATGAATCAGTATTTGTTTGAAAGTGTTCGCCATTTATGCTATCAATCATTTATGCATTGTAAGTACTTCTAAGGGCGGCATTGATATACCTTAAATGCTTCTTTGTAGTATATTGCCGAGCAGAAGCTGAAGGCGTTCTCCATCGGCAGTATGGGGAAGAGGCCTTTATCTAAAAGGGAGCAGGAAGAGCAAAAGAAGAAAGAGCAAGAAGAAGAAGCTGCAGCTGTAAGTAAAAAGTTTTATTTTGTCCGATTTGCTAGAACCAGCATGTCCTGTATCATTTTTCTTTCGCAATAGCCTGTCAGCTAGTGTTGAACTTGATATTTACCCTCACATTTTTTAATGATCAGGCTTTCCAAGAATTTGTTGCTACATTCCAAGAATCGGCAAATAACAAAACTGGAAAAGTGTGGGTTAAGGCAGGCACTTATGATGCAGGCAAACGCCGTAAGTAACCTGAAAACTTATTGATATGCCTTTGTTGTTGTCACTTTCATGTATAGTTTTTTACTAAGTTTAAACATACCTATTTTTTTTTTAATTTTTAGAGGAAGATACCAAAGAAAAGGGCAAATTATACAAGCCTCAGTCCCGTCTGCCGGAACCCCAAGACCGCATGACCTCAGCTGAACGCGCACAAGAGTACGCGAAGCTGTTGGGTGATAGAAAACCAGAAAGGCCGGGAAAGAAAAAAGAGAAAGAGAAAAGGAAAAGTAACCTCGAATTGTTCAAAGAAGAATTGAAAGTGTAAGTACCAGTGACACTTGTGTCAAATTACAAATTTGCTTTTTGTTGGAGTAGGAAACCAGAAGACTTTCTGATAGAAAAGAGTCAATAAGTGCTCACAGTCCTTCCTGTGATAGCCCTTATTTTTGCTGTGGCCAAAATTAAGTTTACCTCCAGAGCACTTCAGTTGTGTGAAAGGAGGCAAGTTGTAGAAAACTCAGGATTCATTTACAACGGAGAGATGCAAACTTAAAATCTGTTTCCTGTAGAGTTGTTGATAGTTTTATTTCTAACTATTCCCTTCCAGCCTTGTTAACTTCCGCTGGTTTCAGTTAATGTGCTGCTTTTTAGCATTTCACTTACTAGTTTGCTTCTTGGACATCAATATCTCCTTTTATATTCACGTTATCGTGCATCTGGAATACTCGAATAAATGAAGGGATGAGTCGCGTCTTTTTTATCGAGTACGGTACAATATATTACGTCGATTTCGCACATTTTAATTAAAGTAATAATGAAAGTACTTGCAATTGCTTGGAAGGTGAATTCTATCAGAAAGTTTTGGCTGCAAAAATTTATGGTGGAGTGTGTAATTCATTTTTATTTGACTATTTTATGGTTGTACAGGATTCAGGAAGAGCGAGAAGAGCGTCATAAATACAAAGGTGTCGTAAAATCAGTGTACGAAGTGGAAGATCCAGTTGCGAAAGCAGGCTCCTTTGACAATGGAGACCCGACCACCACGAACCTGTACTTAGGAAATCTCAATCCTAAGGTAAAGTATACTGCACGATTTATTCCCTGAGCTAATTGATCTACAAGGAAACTGTACGTCGGAAATTTATATTTTTTAAGATGTTTTTTGTTACTAAGAATCTCTTTATTAGCCGGGACTTTCAATATGAGGAATTCATAGATATAATGAATAACGTAAAATTGGTTGAAGTGAAGAACTTGAGCCGATGTCCACTAGCTATTAGAGGGGAGTCACGAAATCTCTTAATAGTCTCACGTCGGGGAGTGGGTAAAATTTACGTGGTGAGTGAACGGCCTCCTAAGCTGTTCCTGTGTCTGTTGCACACTACACGTTTTAGAGATGGTAATTTCTACCTCGTGTGTTCCACCTTGGTTAAATCGTTCATCGTGATACGAGGATTAACGAAATTTTACCAACTACCAAGTAGAACAAGTTAGCTTTGGTTTAGGTCACGTGTCTTGCGCCTCTTGGCCTCCGGTATTTTATGTTAGGTTAACCTAACATACCTAGATGGGACGTGTCTTTTGTCTCACTTCGCGCTGTTCAGGCTTTCGATGATAGGTTCAACACAGGAGCGAAAATTGCATTGTTACACTTAAGGTCAGTTATCATGATTGCTTATATATCATTTTCGCAGATTACTGAGCAACAGCTGATGCAAGTTTTCGGAAAATATGGTCCATTGGCCAGCATCAAAATCATGTGGCCGAGATCAGATGAAGAAAAGGCTCGCGGACGAAACTGCGGTTTTGTTGCGTTCATGAATCGGAAGGACGGCGAGAGAGCTCTTAAACACATCAACGGTAAGTATTTTTTTTTCCAGAGTAGACCCTATTCGACAGATGACATTTTTGAAAACAGCATCAAATGAGCTCACGTGAGCTTCTAAAGTCGCTGCTTCATTAACTGCATTTTTTTATCTCTTTTCCAGGAAAGGACGTGATGCAGTATGAAATGAAATTGGGGTGGGGTAAAGGTGTACCCATCCCTTCCCACCCTATATACATTCCCCCTGCGATGTTACAATTAACTCTTCCTCCACCGCCTTCTGGGCTGCCGTTCAACGCGCAACCCTGTAAGAGGGATAGAGACAAGGTACAGTGAGACTCTTCCGATTGTGAAATAATATCTGTCCACTGGTTAACGTCGTAATGTTTACTCTTGCATGATCGTAGCTAACATAAAGTGACCCACTTCATTTACGACATCATGATCTCATTCTAGGTGCCCAAATTGAAACCGTCGGATCCATACCCGTCGGACCCAGCGGAAAAGGCAGCGCTAGACAAAGTAATCACTTCCTTTCTCATTGTCTTGCTTTATTTTAAACGAATTATCTGTTACTGACTTTGGTTTACTTATTTCCAGATTTTGTATAATGCAGTTGTAAAAGTCGTGATACCAACAGAAAGGTAGGAAAATATTGGATTCATACCAGAAAGAAAGAGTAGAAAGGATTGCTGAATTTTGAGTAAATTATCTCTGCCCGATGAAGTAGTTTTGTATGAGACGTCTTTGTTCATTGATTCTTGTCTATTTCAAGAGAAATTCGAGACCTACAGTACTTTCACGAGTAGTTAAAAGAAACGCTTTTGTAAGCATGAGATTTAGTCTCATGTAGTAACACTCAAGTTTTTATGCCAAAATTTGTCACAAACTACAAATATTTTTAGCGTTTTGTCCTATACGGTATCAGTCGAGGCATCGCAACGTTGAACACAAGAAGCAGTCTTTGAAATTGAGTGTTTGAGTTGGCTTTTAGTTGAATCTCCTCTTATATCGTCTCACTTTTACAGGAATCTTCTGATGCTAATACATCGGATGATTGAATTTGTGATTCGGGAAGGTCCTATGTTCGAAGCCGTGATAATGAATAGAGAAATTAACAACCCCATGTTCAGGTAAAACCCGCTGGATTCTAGTTTCGACTGTTACCGGAAAGAGAGCTTTTTGTTTAATTATTTTTTCCCCAGGTTTTTGTTCGAAAATCAAAGCCCAGCCCACATTTATTACCGGTGGAAACTCTTCTCAATTTTACAAGGAGATCTACAAGCTAAGTGGAGAACCGCCGAATTTCGAATGTACAAAGGTACGTTTCGAGGATATTATTGGGTATGAGCTGCTCAACTGAGTTTCACATAAAGAAAAATTAAATATTTTAAAGGGTCCAATATTACTATTATAATCGGAAATACGTAACATTTCGCAAACCTTTATCAACGTGAGCTGACGTAATTTCAGCCAAATATTGTGGAGAAAATTGGGGAATTATTTTCTGTTTTCGTTCCTTTTGGTCAGTCCACAATAAACCTTTATACAATAAAACAGCTTGATGTCTTACCTCTCGTTTTCTTGTCAGGTGGCTCAATATGGAGACCTCCTCCCATGAATCCATACACCCAAGGAATGCCAGAAGATCTCGTGGAATACGACGAAGTGGATGTTCGGAAAGGTACCCTGTCCAATACACAGAGAGAAAGACTCGAAGACCTCTTAAGAAATATTTCTCCAGAGAGAATGAAGGTAACACTCAATTATTTTTTACCTCTTTTTATTTATTTTTTTTGCCAAAATTGATGAGAAAGCGGAGGTTCGCAATCCGATTTATCCACCCTTAACCAGAAGAGTTTGCCATGGAACGTCTCAAAGGCTTACAAGGCAAAATGTTCCTGAAGCATATTTTTCGTAGTTATTGGGGGAAAGTTTTAACCATTATAAAATTATAATATCGATCCATTCGAATCGGATAATCCGATGATGCGACTCTGCGTGTCAACCATACTTTTTCGAAGATACCCGCCTAGAGGGCCTCATAAGGAGAGAGGCGTCAGCTGCCATGTAAACTGTACATGCAATCAGCGTTGCTGGTTTTCCGCAACCCACGAATCAGTGCACACCGCGGGAAAAGTTGTCGCCTCTCTTACTACGAAACTCTCCATTCCTGCCTAAAGCATGCCATCTATTTAGGATACAGCGCTGAGATTGGATGTGTAGGCGCGAGAGACCGTCTGAGGCGCAGGGTCGCAAGATCAGATAATCCAGTTCAGACTTATCGATTTGACACCGTTAAAATTTATCCAATTTTTTGGTTATTTTAGGTTGCGGAAGTTATGGTATTTTGCATTGAGCACAGTGAAGCTGCGGAGGAAATCTGTGATTGTATTCAAGAGTCCCTTTCTATACCCACAACAGTTGTGACGAAAAAGGTAAGGCAGAATCGTTCATTATTTCGAGTACTTTCAAAGTCCCGTTTCATCTAACAGGAGGTGTGTGAGTTTTGTTACAGATAGCCCGATTATATGTAATCTCGGATATTTTACATAATTGTGGTGTCAGTGTGAACAACGCTTCGTTTTACAGAAAAGGGTGAGTCGAAACGATTCTTGTGGATTCGAATTTCCCCGTCACTGAACTTATGTGCCCCTGTCCGGAGAGTCGAATTTTCATGGTGCTTAGTCGTTTCAACCCACAAGTTCGGAAATCCACCTCGCTGATAGAGCTGAAAAGTGCTTTGAGTGCTCAGCGCGCGGACCGATGGCCTTCAAATATGAATCATATGAACGCTTATTCGCTGTCTGCTTAGGACATTGCAAGATACGCCTTCCCCTCCAACCTCCCGGCCGTGATTTGCCTTTCCTCCCGGTCGATTTAAAATCGACCAGTTGAGCAACACACATTGGTTCTAATCTTTTTTAGTTTCCCTCAATCAGATCCAATCGTCAAAAACTAACGATCCTATTTTTAAAAAATCAGGTAAAAAAAAAAACACAGGGCTTGCTTTTTTTTTCAAATTTTTAGTCGATTTTTTTTTGTTAAATTGTTATTGTTTGATGGTTGGAATTTACTGAGGGAAACTTTAAAATGCTTTTAGCGTCGACTGTTTCCCACTTCGTTCGAATATCACCCCTAAATTTGAAGATGAAGGCTTTACCCCAGAACCGTCCTATCACTTTTTTGAACTTTTTTGTAGCAAAGTCACTTTTTTGGAGATGAATGTTGATTGGTAGCCCTGCGTTTGCTTTTAGTTTCCCCAGTTTCGTGTGGTAAACACACCGACTTGTTTGTTTCAGATTCCAGTCTCGTCTGATGACTATTATGGCTGATTTGCATAGCACGTACATGTCCTTGGAGAGCCGCTTAACAGCTGAGAGTTTTCGAATGCGAGTTATGCAGGTATTCAAAGCGTGGCAAGACTGGGCTGTCTATCCTCGGAACGTTCTGATAGCACTACAAAATACCTTCTTAGGATTAGCAACGGTAAGTTCCCGGATTCAATACGCAAGCATTTTTTTTCCGAGGCCGAATTTTCTCCGAACGTTTTTGTTTCGTTGCAGGATGAGCGAGCGGAAAGCGAGGAAGAGGCTGAGGGAGACGTGGACCTGGACGGCGTCCCGCTGTCCCCGGGAGCGGGAGCGGGAGCGGCGGTGGCCGATGACATCGACGGTGTCCCGCTCGACGGCGCGCCCATCCTCAAAGGCGCCATGAAAGGGCTCGGCCAGTATAACGACGACCTCGATGGTGTACCCATAGACGATGACCTGGACGGCGTACCCATGGACGACAACCAGGGCGGAGACAGGAATCCCTCCAAGTCGGATGGCAGAGCTATGCCGGCGGGTTTCGTACCTTCCCGATGGGAGACAGTCGACCCAGAGCAGGTTGAAGCCCAGGCGATGACCACCAGCAAGTGGGATCAGCTGGATCAACAAGGTACCGTTTTGTCAAAATCAAAAGTCACACTAAGCGGTTTTACATATGATCTCGATATGAAACTCTGATGGGTTTTACCCCGTTTTTTCGTCGGTTTTGGAAGTAAATCCATCAACAGCCATATCACACACAGGTGTCGAATGTAAACCCCTTTTGCGGCTGGCTCATGTAGGGAGAAATTATACAGTGAGATGTGAACAGAGTGTCAATTCCCTGTAGTCAGTATTACCAACTTACTGAAGCTCACGTGACAGTTTCCGTTATTTTGATTTGTATTATTGGTGTTGCAGATAGTCAAGATGACGAGAGTCAGAGCAACGGAGATAACTCGCAAGATAGCAGCACGATACAATCAAAGTAAGTCTTGGTTTCTATTATCAAAGCCGCGTCTTGAAATTTAAACCGAGCTAATGCACTTCATCTTGAATTGCAGTAGAGACCTTCAAGAGGAGAAGCGCGCTCGGCTGCGGGACATTGAATTGAAAACGATGCAGTACCAAGACGAACTTGAGTCCGGTGCGCGGAACGTCAAATCTGGGTGGACAATTGCAGAGCAAGTCGAACATTACAGGAGGAAACTTATACGAAAGGTTCGTCACATCTCTAAACACACCGTAAAGTTACATTTAAATGGGGTACTTTACCATTTTTTTCTGAGATAGCCATTTGGAAGAGCTAAAAAAATAATGAAAAAAGTCCAAAGGAGCACCCTTCTACGAACAGCCGATCGCCCGGAAATCGAATTGAAAGTTGCCTGTGACGTCACTTCTCACCCTGTGACAAGGGTGAGAAGTGACGTCACAGGCAACTTTAAACTCGATTTCCGGGACATCGGCTGTTCGTAGAAAGGTGCTCCTTTGGACTTTTTTTCATTATTTTTTGAGCTCTTTCAAATGGCTATCTCAGAAAAAAATGGTCAAGTACCCCATTCGTCTGTATCTATTCTGTTTTTCTCACCTTGAGTTTTTGGTACATTAAGGCCCGAAATGTTTTTCTGAAATTCGGACAGTTTCTGGAGTGCTAAGTGTGGTTTATTTGTTGCAGGCCGATCGGGAATCAAAGGACGCTCAATTTCGGGATGACAAAGACAAGAAAGATAAGAAGAGGAAAGACCGAGATAGATCGGATAGGAGTGGTCACAGAAGTGTCAGTCCGGACGATGACTCACATCACTCGTAAGTTAATATGATTTTAAAAGTTTACTTTTAAAGTTTAATATGCCCTTATCGCTTCATGGAGAGAACATTAATAGTAAGACTCGCCTAATTTCGACCCGCACTGCTTAACTTTAGGTCTTTGGTGAGGAAAGGTTTTGGGGTAGAAATTAGGAGGTAGTGTGCCGTGACTTATCTGCTTTCTGTCTTTTGTTGCAAGGATGCTGCGAGTCAGGGTAAAACGCTCGCGAAGTTGGTCGGGTAGCCCTGGTCCTTCAAAACGGTCTCACAGGTAAGAACATCCCTGAATGAGATTCCATTTCAGTTGTTTTTTTCGCGCTTTCTCAGTTTTTTGTTGATATCTCGGTCGCCTGCCTTTGTAGCTATCGATCCGTCAATGATGAAAGTTGCTTCAAAACCCTTGAAAATTTTTGTGTGTATGACGAAGGGTCTATATTATCATCAAATGTCATAAAAATTCACCCTGTCTTTCTTGCGGACGAGTCCTCGATCTCCAAAAACACGCATAACGCAAATTTTACCAAAAATATGGCTAAAACAAGCTTTTTAAAGCTAGTTATTGTCGTTATTTGATCGGTGACCCCCACATTTTATTTGTTCTATTTGTTTCCCTCCTTGAAAAGAGCTTAGGATTTGTTTTTAAGGA
>Ga0058701_10003623_pt1 | contig 12291 bp, 6 predicted proteins | sample AgamicOrMae_FD_97039 | JGI IMG/M metagenome (GOLD analysis project Ga0058701, IMG submission 97039) | Agave microbial communities from Guanajuato, Mexico - Or.Ma.e | ecosystem: Host-associated > Plants > Phyllosphere > Phylloplane/Leaf | place: Guanajuato, Mexico | collected 2012-06-04
AAAATATCCATTAAACCCGGTTTCCATACCTAAAACGGATATACGACTGCCGAGCCAAAATTGGCGTGTTTTAACACGGCTTCGAATCAAATAAGGAATATCTCTTATTCAACGCCACAGGTTTTAGGAAATCTTTTCGGGTACACTAGAATTCGGATCGGGGCGCTGTGAATCAAGGAATGGATCTCGCTTAGGCAACACGCACGACAGCTGTGCATCTCCTGGTTGTAGGTTGCCTACCCTGTACCACGCTCGTCACATTCCAAACGTACGGTCCAAACTTATGATTGTCGTTCCTCTAATCTGCGACTTTTTGCTTAGCGCGTCGATTTGAAGTTCCAAGAATTGTGTCACAGGACCTCGGGCGGCGTTTGTGGGTCGGTCTGAAAAAGGGGGAGGCGAAGGGACGCCTCATTCGAAGTCCTTATCTCTTTTGTTTTTAATCTGGTGACAATCACCTTTGACTGGTGAAACCGCATGGATAAAAACTCGATCCGTGTAATCCCGCGAGTCGTGCGTGCTTCATATTAAAAAATAACACATTTGTCGTTAACATTAGGAAGACAGCAAAATTCACTACATTCTTGAACAACGATTTGAGAACCTGTCAATTGGTCTATTTTTACGGTAATTATTCTCACCTTTGCAGTCAAACTAAGTTGACCTTAAAAATGGCATCATTTTTAATTTTTTTATGAGAAAAAATTGAAAGCTGCCAAGACCAAAATCAGGCCTTTGTCAGGTTTTTTTTTTTTTGTGGCGATGTCACCATGACGCCATTAATACCAACTCTTCCGCGCCTTTACGAGAGTTAAATTATTTTTTGAAAGCAAATTTTGCATATCACATAAAAGGAAAGGCATGGGAGGTATTTTAGAGACCTTTAGTCTGGTCAGCAGCTTGTTTAGGTTACCTATGTTAAGTAGTTTTGTTAAGGTAGAATATGCGCCTTTTTCCTCGCACCACTCGGCTGAGCGAAAAAAGGTGGAAGAATATTGGAAGAAAACGCCACCTTTCAAATTTTCAGTATGCTGCCTCTTTCTAAATTCTTGTGGAGTCGCCTTTGAAATGAAGTTCAAATAACGGAATTGAAATGAAGTTCAAATAAATATTTTATTCCATCCGTCGTCTGGCTCTAAGACTCCGCCCCTCAACATTAAGCCTTTTTCAACATCCTTTAATAGTTGAAGGTATGCCGGGGGGGGGGGGCAACAAAAATACAGCCCAACGTAACAGTAATTGAAACGCCGATCTTCGATAAGTACTAAACATCCTTGCTTCACCTCAAATTCGAATCACGGAATCGTGGTAGTTTGGGGTAAGAGAAGTCAAAAATCGGAATAGCAGCAGTGATTTAAACCCTTTTCACCGAGTTCTTGATAAATCAGACATATTTTATCACTATACGTTATTTTCGTATGCATCCTTATTGCTTTCAGTTTCAAACGAAACTCGAGAACCCGGTTAGGTAGTCTCGTTTAATTTAACTCCTTCAAAATGTGAGCCAAATCATGTGTCGCTTCCTTGGACCTCCCACAGCAATGGTGCTTTTTTCAAGGTTAATCGAAGTCGTTGCAAGACCATATGCTGCACAAAATAGAAGCGAGTCCGCAAACCGTTCATTTAAATTTCCGTTACGGAATGGTGTAGAATAACCTTTCGATTAAAATTTAGGTCAATCAGAAAGCTTCTCTCGAGATGGGAATCAATCATGCAGTCTATGCAAGCGTCCGTTGGAACTCGTGGAGGAGGTGCGAAAATCGCTCGCGTATTCCAAATATTGACGCTGATCTGGGTCTGAGTACTCGCGAGCCGACGGCGAAAGGCGCGGCCGACGCGCGCCGTGTGCTGGCTAGAGCTCTACTGATGGCTGAATTCAATGACAAAGTAGACGGACGGACTCTCTGTGCGAAGTATCTTATTTTCCTTGTCTTGCAGACGCGCTTCGCTCTCTCCGCGCGGCGCCGCGAGCGCGACTCGCCGCGGCGCGGGGCGCGGGGCGCGGCGCCGACGCCGAAGCCGAAATTCGGTCGCCTCCGCGGCAGGCAGCTGTCTGACGGACGGTCGGACACCAGCCGGCGCTCTCGCCAGGCGGGCCGCTTCGGCCGGGTCCGGAAGCGTTCGGCTGCTTCCGCCTCAGCTGGGGGCAGGCGCCGCCGGGGGCGGATACTTCTCGTTTCAGGGTTGTTTACGGAGTATGTTCGGGCGATTATACGATCGAATTTACATGTTGTTTAGGGTGGGTGATTGTCTCTGCGGTGATATTGCTCTGGGAACCGGGAAAAAGGCGGGAGTAATATTGCGGCATGTGACCCACTATAGGGGCGGTATGAGAATTTCAGACGGATGCAGAGCTGCCACCCCCTGCCACGTCCCAACCTTATTTCGCCTTTGAACCGTATCCAGTTTCGTCTCGGATCATTTTCAAGATTCCTTCGTAAAACGCAAATAAAGTATTTCTGAGCGAAGCAATTGTGCTTCTCAAATGTGGGTAACGTACAGATGAAAGTAACCAGAGATCCGGAAGATTTTACCTGTGCGGGTTATTTAGATTACGAACCACGTACAGGAAAGGTTGACGCAAACGAAAACAATCTTAGGGGGGAAAAAAAGGTGAGGGGATGAAGTGCGATCATCTATTGTAATCAAAGTTGGAATATGATTCTCACAAATCTGGCCATTCAATCACTCTGACAGTAAATTTGAGGTTGATTTCACGCACAAACGTTAGGAATTTCAACCTCACCCACTCACACTCAGTTTTAATATTACAAACGTCGGTAACGTTCGTGCGTCTCGACCGTCATTCCTTTTTTTTTTAGGTTGAGTTGCTTTTTTGTAACCATCAGGGCTGCGTTCGAAAACACCACTCGAAGGGTATTCCGTCTTTCTCTCTTATGAGAGCTCCATAGAGATGACATCCTCGGGTGCCGTTTTCGAACGCATCTCTGGGTAGGGGAGGTGTATTGAGTGTGATTCCGCTCGGCTTAACAATGAAAGACAATAAATGAGAGGTTGGAAATACACCTCACACTCGAGAAAAGACTATACTGCATCGCTTCCAAAGCTGTACTGTACAGTAGTAGATTTGTGGAATGAAGTCTGCCAACGTACCCACACCTCCATTTTGATCGGATAGCTGTTTTGAATTCAGCGAAAGGATCGGTGTGATGACATGGCCTAAAGGCATGGCATTCAACAGCTTTTTACTCCGGCTTATTTGAGAAACGGTGAATGCGAATGCATTCTGTTTATTTCAGAAATGAGGACGCTGTGGATGCATTCGGTTTACTTGAAAAACAAAGATGCGAATGCGAAACACAAATAGTTGTAGGAGCGAACTTTTGTGGGGCTGCGATAATAACGGGCTGCTTTTGTTTCAGCGTGATCGCAAGGAGAGGAAGCACTACACTGACGACTGGGCCCTGGGAGATGAGGAAATCGAGGGAGGCCGTCTGTTCCAGCTGGAGGACAAGCTCGAATCCGACAGATATGCTCAAAATTTCGTCAAAGAAATGCATGGGAAAGGTAATTTCGTACAAAAATTCTCCCACTTGCCTTTTTTTTTTATTTATCTGTTTATAATGAACCGAAAATTTTGGGGTTTTGTCCAAGAAATGCATGAAAGGGGTTTTTCTTCGTACAAAGAAATGCTCTCTCCATCTCTGTCCCATTTCTTTTTTCTTATCCATAAAGACTCGAAATTTTTAGCTTTTAAGTTCTTCAAACTGGCCACAAACTTTCGTACAAGATATGCGTGAAACAGGCCAATGCTATATCTCTGCCCCACGTTTTTTATTTTATTTATAAGTAACCGAAATTTTTGGCTTTGAGTCCTTTAAATGGCCACAAAAATTTAAAGAGACAACTTTGTCCAAAGAACTGTCCTCTGTCTCTCCTCCTTTTTTTTCTTATCTGTAAGGAACCGAAAATTTTGGCTTAAAGTTCTTTAAACTGTACCATGAAATTTCGTCCAAGTAATGCATTGGAGAGGTAATTTGTGCTCAGAGAAGTCTTTAAATAGTTTTTAAATCCTTACGGCAATGCAGAAATTTGTGACTTGAAATTCCGTCATGTAGAACCGATGAACTTTTTGAACTATTGGTTGGGCTTAAGTTACAGTCATTCCCTTCCATTAAAAGGTTCGAACGCAGATGTTTCTGTCTTAAAATAATTGCATTGGGACGAGGACTGCCCACTGGGAATGTTACGAAGTCTTACTGAAAGCTATGGGCGCGTTAAGCCATCAACCCTTTTTCCGTTTCTGCTTTTGGTCTCAAACCAAAAGAATCATCAATATAGAAGTCTTGCCTTATATTCTCAAAAAATTCGGAGGAAAGAAGAACGTTTTTTTATACTCATGAATTTTATGTCTGTCAGTGGTCTTACCTGTTCATCTTGCGGGAGCAGCCGGAGATTTTTATATTCAGTAATTTTATAAACTATCGCCTTCGTTGTCCGTAAATTTGATATTTAGTTTTCCAAATTTCATGAAATTTTAAGAAATGTGCCCCTCTTTTCTTTACGTCCGTAAATATTGAGTCATTTTCATTTTCCCCCCTTTTTTAAGAAGTTGCCCTCTTATTTTCCTTAAATTCAATCTGGAGTCATTTTAAAAAAAATGTCTTGACACCATCAGTGGCAAAAGTATTGCTCCCTCTCATATGTTTCAAACCCTTCTTACTTGAAAACGGGAAGATATACGACAAAAGAGCATTTTATCAAGTCGGTAGAGCAATTATCTACCTAAGTCATTTCGTGCTCTTTTGTCGTTGTCTTTACATTCCCAAGTTGTGAGGGTTTGATATAATGGGAGGGAGCGATATCTTTGCCACAGATGGTACATTTTAAGCCCAAGAATTTTTTTTTAAATCCTTATCGAATATTTCAAAGGGGAGCGGAAATACTGTGGGTACTGAGGTTATTTTTTTTTAATTTATTTTTTATTTTATGTGTTTTTTTTTCTTCAGATTTCAACATCACGTACCTTCAAAAGCACGGGTTCAGTACTCCGATTCTTTTTGCCGAGAAGTCTGGACTCGGGCTGCAGGTGCCCAGCAGTAATTTTACTATCAACGATGTCCGAACCTGTGTTGGTAAGTTCCGGATTCAGCTTTTTTTCTTTTTCTCCTATTCGGCGACGTTACTAACGTTTTTTTGTTTCTCTTAAGGATCGCGGCGGATGCTCGATGTCATGGACGTAAACACACAGAAAAACTGCGAGATGACCATGAAGGAATGGCAGAAGTACTACGACGACCCTGACAAAGACAAACTTCTCAACGTCATTTCCCTAGAATTTAGTCACACCCGATTAGAAAATTATATCAAGACGCCTACAGTAGTAAGTTTTTCTTCGGTTTTACAGAAGTACACATTTTTTTCCCATCTCTGTTCTACACCCTTCTTTAATCTTCTTTTCGGGAAATTAAACATTTCCTTCAGTATTTCACCTTTATATTAAAGAAACTTCAGATCTTAGACGATCCCTGATCATTATTTAGTTCATTTTATGTTACTTATACGTCTCCAGGTCGTTTATAGTACAAGGTTGGTGTCAATCATTCAAATAACAAACCTACATAATTTCCCAACTTATCTTTTAGAGTTCATTACGTGAACCATTTAATGTCACTTTGGCGTCTTGAGCTCACTTATTTCCCAATTTTAGACGTCTTATTGCTCCAAGTGAATTCCCACCATGGCTGACTGACGTCTCCAGATCAGTTTTCGGACCGCCGAAAGTCAGTTTGACGTCTTTGGGTCGAATATTGGATTATTTTTGTCGTCAAATTGGCCCCAGTAACGAATATTTCCTCGGCGACGTTGCTCTGTTTCGTTTTCAATATTTACGTCCAAATCCGCATTTTTTTAAAAGGGTAGTGGTGTTTTATCTCGTACGTTTGTCCTACGGGAAATACGTCCCCACGAGAATTTTTGTCGTAAAGTTTTGGGTACTTGGTTCGCAACCTTAAATTAAAAAAAAAAATGGAAAAGCATTTCGGTCTTTCCGAAGCCTTTTGCGCGGAAAAATGAATTTATTTTCAGCTTTTCTTTCGGGATGATATTTATCATCACGTAACTTTATTCAGATTCGTCTTCAGTGTCCTAGCTTTAGATTCTCCCCTAAGTCTTACCATCTCTGAGTAACATCCGCTCTGCGCATTAGAGAAAATCAAAAGTGTCGTTTAACCGATTTTTGCCCACTGGGCTGTTATCGACCCATCAAAAATATCAACCTTCATGCAAAATTCTCCCAAAAATCACTTATTTTAAGTAAAAAGATAAACCTAAATTAGCCTAAATAAAAAATTCGATCGTTTCATAAAACACCATTTTGCAAAATTTTGATTCAAAACGTTTTGATTATTCCCTTAAATTATTTTTTTCAAACTTCCTCTGGGCCTAAATCGGGTAAAAGCCAAATTTCTTTGTGCTTAGGTCCGTCAAGTGGATTGGGTCGATTGCGTTTGGCCGCGTCACCTGAAAGAGCAGCAACGAGAATCAACTAACGCCATAGACGAAATGATGTACCCGAAAGTCCAAAAGTACTGTCTTATGTCCGTCAAAGGCTGTTACACAGATTTCCACGTGGACTTCGGCGGTACGTCGGTTTGGTACCACATCCTCAAAGGATCCAAAGTGAGTTGCAATCCAAAGTTCAGTTAAGTCAAAGGCTCCCCTTGTTTTGCAACAGGCGCGAAATAAAACTTATATTGACCGGTCGAACCTGTTGGTTATCAGGGATATCAAGGCAATTGTGCTCTTGCCATGGTAGCAAATGACTCGACGTCATGGTCACGTAATAGCTTGTGGAAAAGCCGCGAGGCTGTTGGTGCAGTATGATTATGGGATGGATAACTTCTTGTGGGCTGTTTTCGCAACTTCTCTTATCATTTTATATGCGATGTTTCTCATAGTCTTCATAACTGGAAGGTTATGGAGAGTAAGGAAAATGTTTTACACCTTCAGAATGGGTTAAGAATCTACCTGGTTATTGAGGTAAGACTTCTTGATCTGAAGAGTATTGAAACATTAGGTGTCTTCGGTGACGGTCTGTTCCGTTGGCAAGAGGGGTCAGTATGAAAAATTCGACCGTAAAATTCTTCATTGTACCTACTTTGCCGAGCTGCCGAGCATGTTGATGAGAATGTTATGAAAAATTCGCTTGTCAGTGAGTGCATGATCCCTGCAAGGGGAGGCGCGTTCAACCATTGAAGAAGTTTATGAAAAATTCAGTCGTCAATTCTCTCATGGTTCCCACAAGGCGGAGCGCAAAATCTGTGGAAGAAAAGTAATTTTCAACTTTTGCTTTGCAGGTATTTTGGTTGATTCCTCCAACGGAGCGCAACTTATCGTTGTACGAACAGTGGGTTCTGTCGGGCAAACAGAGTGATGTATTTTTCGGCGATATGGTCGACAAGTGCGGACGAGTTCGTCTGCACGAAGGCAATACATTTTTCATACCTTCTGGCTGGATTCACGCTGTGTACACTCCGAAGGATTCTCTTGTCTTCGGTGGCAATTTCCTGCATGCTTTTGGTATTGAAAAGCAGCTACGCATTGCGCAAGTGGAAGACACAACTCATGTAAGTTCGAAACAAATACAGAAAATTACCGTGTTAGTTGTTTCTTGCCAAGAGCCTGTTTCGTTGATGACTTAACCAATCAACAGCCGGAAAAAATAAAAATATACCTGTTTTCGGCGATTCTATTCGTATTTTTGGTTTTCCAAAACTTATATTCAGTTATCTTAAGTCTGTTTGTGAGCAGTCATTTACCATTCGCCTGCCCTTATTTTGGGAATTTTAATTTTATAATACAACTGGGATCGGCTGCGGGACTTAGCCATCTCCTCGAAAAGACTTAGTCCTTGCAGCGATGCGCCCACTCTTAATCTTAATTTTTAATTATTTTTTTCTCACAAACTTGGCGAAACTCAATCTATGCTTTCTTGAAATCATGGTCAAGTGGAGCAACGTATTTTGTAAACCTAGGCTAAATTAGGTAGGCATTTCAAAAACTTTGTTCAACTTAAGCTGGAGTAGGCCTATATAGCGGAGTCGCGTGAAAAAAAAAAGTTGACTGCTCAAAACTCATTAAAAAAATACAAAATTCGTTAATTATTTGTTCTTACAGCTTTATCAATGTTTGAATAGCGTTTATCCGATGTGTTGAGATAAACTTACTCAAAACGTTCTTTTTTTTCCAGGTACCACAAAAATTCCGTTACCCGTTCTTCACCGAGATGTTGTGGTACGTCTTAGAACGGTATGTCCACTGTCTCCTGGGCAGATCGCACCTCGAGATCAACGAAAAAGATGATTCGGATCCACCTGACACTCCGCCAGACAAACACGTCCACCTGACATCACAGGTAAGCGTGGATTCGCTCCGAATACTTGATACCTTGAAACGGTTTTTTTAGACCTTGCAACGAGTATTTGTAGTTTGTGAGAAGGGGCAGCGGTTAGGATGTAGATGGTTCCTAACCAGAATATATTCTTTGCAGGAACTTCATGGTTTGAAAGCGATCGTGATGTATTTACACTCGTTGCCGACTAACAAGAAAAACGTTCCCGAATTGTTGACGGATCCGATCGCTCTCATCCGAGATGTGCGCACCCTGGTGGAGAGGCACAGAAACGACTCACCGGAATTGGCTGTCACCGGAATCCCGATCCTTCGTCATTCAGAGGTAAGTGAACGAATCTATTTCGAAGCAAGGTGACTCTATAACGGTGGAACCACTCCCGTCGAAAATGGGAGGCGTTTTCTCATGCCACTTGTTTGTGCGGGTTGCCTACTCACACGATGAAAGACGGTCTTTGCTCGGGCCGGACGAAGCCGAACTCCTCCGGAATGACCCGAGCAAGCTGCCTTACATCCTGTTCGTGGGCGACCTGCACTAAAAAGTGGCGTCAGGAAATGTCTCCCGTTCTCTGTGCGCATGAGGCCCGAAGTGACTCCACCGTTATAGATTCACGTTGATTTCCAAGGAAGACTTGAACATATAATTATGCTTTGTTGTTGTTTTTTGTTAAGTAAATTCTGGTGAAGGTAATTTTGTAGAGTGGACCGCATTAAATATAGTTCGTTTCGAGTAAAGGCTAAAAAATCGTTTTAAAAAATTTAGCCAGATTTTTTACTTGAATTTCCTCATTATCGTATTTGAGACTTACCTGAGAATCTTAAGCTGGAATACCCAAAAAGCAACACGAATGCAACATTTTCTTTTTAAATACGTGTGTCGCGTCCTTTTTGTCGATAATGTCAACTCCCAAGATAGTTTTAGACGGTGTTTGCTGATTTTTCGTCAGAGGAAGCGATAAATAGATCGCATCGTAAACTCCCCCTATCAGAACGTGTCTTTGATACCTGTTTAATCTTACAACGGGAGTATCTTAACTTGCCGCCTCCGATTTTCTTGAAACTTTCAGAACTTAGAGATAGTTGTATAGAAAGATACTCAAACTTGCAGCCGAAATTCATTTTTACTACCTTCAAAATAGCGTAAAAACTGATCAAAAGATAAGAAAACACAAAATAGATGCTACATTTTGAAACTGGCTTGCAAAATCTTTAATCGTTTTGGCGCTACTTTTTAGTATTTTACTAGGAATGATTTGGACTTTACATTATTTCGAAAAAAATAACCGTTCAATTTTAAACGCTAATTTTGAAGTAGTATAAATGAATCCCGGCAGCAAGTTTTGGACTTGGGTATCTTTCCACATCGCTATCGTGAAGTCTTGAAAGTTTCAAGAAAATCGGAGGCGGATTGTTTTGCTGATGCCCTTGTTAGCCCCAGCGCGATCGCATTTCCTCCATCAGGACCTTCCCCAACGATGTGTTGTTATGTTAACAGGAATCGCACCATCAGCACCGCCACGTCGAGCCGAAGTACTCGCGTGTCAAGGAAGAGAAACCCGCGAGAAAGTACAAAGCCGGGCCAAGGACCTCCGGGGAAGGGCCGCGCCGGCGAAGGACCCGCTGCAAGAAGTGCGAGGCGTGCATGCGCTCCGACTGCGGCGAGTGCCCCTTCTGCCAGGACATGGTCAAGTTCGGCGGCCTGGGAAGGGCCAAGCAGACGTGCGTGATGCGGCAGTGCCTGCAGCCCATGCTGCCCGTGACGGCGGCGTGCGCAGACTGCGGCCTCGACGGCTGGGGCCAGCGCCCCGTCATCCCCGTGCAGAATAAGAACCACAGGGAAATACCGTCCTCGCTCATGGAATGCAGTGTCTGTTACGAAATCGTGCACCCGGACTGCTGTCGGAAGAAGGTGAGGCACACTGTCTTCAGTCCTTGGAAACGTGGATAAAGCCTTGAGTCATGGAGGAATACGTTATGGAGTAGCGAGGGTGTGCGCAAAGTTTTTTTCTTTTCGGAACCCTCGTGTCATTTTGGTCGGCAGCAAGTCGTACGTAGTCTCGAATTACTCGCGATATTACCTGGCAGAACGACGTGGTAAAATAAACTTGATAAATTGTGTCATTTTTCACCGAAACTTCTTTTCAGTGTTGCCAGATTCCGCAATTTCGTAAATTTTAATTTCGTCTAACTTTTTAACAATTAAAGATAACCTAGCATGTCGGGTATGTTTTGGATCGCTCTCGAGCTGAGCATTCCAAAAATAGGATTCAACATTATGTTATCTTTAACGGTTAAAAAGTTAGACGCGTTTAAATTTGATGGAGTCGTGGAATCTGACAACACTGCTTCTTTTTCTTTTGTGTTCAAGCTCTTCGCCGATTGCTAGAGAAAGGTAGCATGATATTTTGAACTTCTTTCGTTATTGCTTCTTAATTTTACGTGTTAGAGACACTTGGAAGGTATCGATTGATTTGTTTCAAAGTTAAAATTGATGACTTTCCGTTATTTAAGCAAATATCTCCACTTTCGGAAATAATGAATAGATGAAGCGGCGGTGCTTTTTCCGGATAGCTGGAACATAGAGCGTCTAACCTGCTACTCCATAAGGTATTCCTCCAAGCTTGAATGGGAATCAAAGACAAGATGTCCAACTCCGGGCGAGGGGGTTGTGAAAATGGGGACGGGGAGAGGGGATTAGTTATGTGGCCCAGCGAAAAGATGGCGCTCCTGTCGATCTCTCGGCTACACGCCAAACGCTGGCAAACGCCGAAATAGATGGGAAGCAACATAATGTTTTGAGTGCTCCGTAGCTCAGTGCCAGCGAGGGTAATTCTCATTTTAGTGTTCACGGTTCGAATCCGCCTTCATACATTTTTTCCCCATCAACTGGTATCTGCGCATGCGCAAAGCCCAGTGAGCTGGACCACAAACAAACCCCTCTCCTACCTCCAGTCGCACATACCCCTCGCCCGGAGTTGGACATCTTGTCTTTGATGGGAATCGCCCTTGGAGAATCCGTGAAAAAGACCTGGAATTACTTTTTGAAAAATTGCCAGACACCCTGGTGAGGTACCGGTGAGACAGTTAAATCGTATAAGGATGCTTTTCATCAACCAAACGTGACCGGGGCGTTGCGTTCCTGGAAAACTTTTAAAACTTGGTCGTCGATCTTAAAATTGGATTAGTGAGGAAATAAATAGCATATCTTAAAAAAAAATTACTTTAGCTGGATTTTTTAACTTTAGGTAAACTTAAACAAAGCCCATGGATTTGGTTAGCTGGTTGCTAGAAGGTTACGTAACTCAAGATTGGGGTTAAGCATACTAGTTTTTCTTAAGCTAAATGTTGAGCAAATCTAGGATAATTTGAGATACGTGTGCAGCAAACGGTTTAATTAAGCCAAGGGTAAATTTTGAACATAAACACATGTGAAGGGAGATACGTTGTAAACAATGAAAAAGTCCAAGACAAGAAATGAAGCTTCTTATGCGGGGATGTGAATAAGACTGTTACATCAAAATACAGCACGCCGTAGAGCACTTAGGGGCGTGAACATTTTCACATGCGAAGGGAAGTACTATTACGGGGCTTCGTGTAGGGTCAGAAGAAACGAATTCCTTTGTAGGTTTATAAGAGATACTGATGTGCCCCGTTTCATTGAAATTTCAAGATAAAAATTACTTTTTACCTCTTTTACAAAAGCATTGACAAACTTGGGAAAAAAACGACATAAAACTACCCGTGGTTAAGCCCCCCCTTAACTTCCCAGATCTTACGGGATGGGGTGTTTGAGGAGCTACCCCCTGACGCGCAATTCGTCAGATTTGAGGTCAGGTAGAGTATCTTCTCAGCGGCTCCGTGGCTGGCGAGGTGTTACCCATCCGGCCAGATTCCAAGGATCATCATGATTTTGCGAGG
>Ga0058701_10003624_pt1 | contig 12289 bp, 5 predicted proteins | sample AgamicOrMae_FD_97039 | JGI IMG/M metagenome (GOLD analysis project Ga0058701, IMG submission 97039) | Agave microbial communities from Guanajuato, Mexico - Or.Ma.e | ecosystem: Host-associated > Plants > Phyllosphere > Phylloplane/Leaf | place: Guanajuato, Mexico | collected 2012-06-04
CGCTAGAGATGTTAGCCTACTCCGCAACATTAAAAAAATACGATTTGCAAATGTGTTTGCACTTCATTTATTGCATGTTTAATCACGAAGGATTCAATTAATACTTCCTTTTTGGCTTTGGACTGATTGTTCAAGGTTTAAATCTTTCATGATCAAATTTAGGTGGCATCTTTAACGGAACACAGTTGAGCAGGGATGTCCACGGTCAGGAAAATCGGATAAGGCAGGGAAAAATCAGTATTAAGAGTAAGTCATGAAAGTCAGGGGAAATGGCTGCAAAGTCAGTAAAATGTTCTATTTTGTCAAAAAAAATTAAAAACTGTCCTTTGGTTGTGGCCGAGACGCCGCGTCGATAGACAGAGTCATTGGTATTCGCAGAAAAATTGATTAAATTTAGTCAGGGACTTCCGGAAATAAGATCTTGTGACAACCCTCTTGTAAAAATTTATTAAAGGTGCGACGAAAGAGAAGATTTTTTTTTTGATAACATGGGAATACGGCCCTAATTGTAAACCTGCAAGCTTATTTAAATCAAATTTATCGCAGGAAATTTTACCGAAACATCCTTTTCTGAATACCTCGTTATGTTGTCATCGTTACGTAAACCGATTTACCGAAAAATTAATTATGATATTGAACATTACTTTGCAATGAGACTGCTTACGGTCGGAGGTAAGAGACGAAATACTCTGCATGACACAGCGATAACGTGTTCTAACAGCATTAAATTGTCAAAAACTAAAAAAATTAGTTTTTTGGCCAAAATGGAAGCAGTGATTATTCTTGTGGGAACGACTTTATTTTTGGTGTATCATTGACGCATAACGCGCAAAAACTATGCTTTCATGAGGCGATAAATAACGTGATACAGTCTAAATTGGAATCGTTTGGAGTCTATGAGATTCAGTGAATTTTCATTACTTTCACTGATTCAAATTTAGATTGTAGCAAGTGTAAACATTTTCCATCGTACAAATGAGGAAAGTTTTTATTATTGATTAGCGCAGAGAAAACACCCGTACGTATTTGTAGTTAGATCGCTGCATAGTAAGCGAGATATTATTAAAAGGAGTTTATGTAAAGAGAAAGGAATTGAGAGTCGTTACCTCCCATTGTGGTCGATATTTCACGTAGTTTGAGCCGCCATCTTTTGCCTTGGATCTGGCAGGTATTGTTCAAAGTGGAAAATGAATGGTACCTACCTACCTTTCTCCGCGATCGCCGCTGTCGCTTAGACGCTACCAGCGGAAGCATTTTCACAACGAAATATTTCCTCACAGGAAATATTTCGTCGGAAAAGACACCCTTTTTGTTTCTGGGCAACTTTGCTTTCCAAATTAGATATCCTTACTACTGTTCTCTGCACTTGTCGATTTTGACAGTGAGGTGAAATATTTCGATGGGTACAAAACATGAAAAATGGCCATATCAGTTATTCTAAAGAAGGTGTGTTGTTATTCCTTATAAGGAATGTAGGACTATAGTCAAAAATTCCTCTCGAAGATATTTAATAGTTTCAGTTTTTAGCAGAATGATCTTTATCTTGGTAAGTGTTCTCTGGGCAAGATTCTGTTCCCGGTAAATCGTTTTTCGAAACAATTACGATCACTAATATAGAGGAAGTACCGCAAGTAGAGATACGCTTCGCAAAATGAAACAAACGCTAAACTAATAACGGAATTCCTTCATAAAAAATTATCATGCCGCTGCTTTCACTTCATCACTTAATTCAGTTCAAAACAACCGGAAAAGAGTTCCATTAGTTGCGGTAATAACGACTTACGCTGGTCCACTATTTCTGCGAATCTGCATCCCAGTTCCAGGAAACGATTACAATATCGGTGAAGTTTTGCGAGACTTGCAAGCGGGGGCGTCAAGTATACTGAAAATATTGTTGCTCTGAAGCCGAACAAGAACCAAACTTTAAACGGATACAAATAAAACGGTGGTGGAAGTTAACCTTCTTCCTGTCCGCCACCTGGAGCTGGAAAATAACGGCTTAAGAAGCGAAGAAAGAGTAGAGTTTAGCGTAACTTTAGCTGTCCGTTTAAGGATGTTTTTATCCACAGTTTGTGAGGGAAGCTGTCTCGACGTAATTCTTTTCATAACCGACAGGCGGAGACTAAGAAGAGCGTGTCTGTAATTCAAAGCAAAGCTCAATCCTGAAAAAAGGTATTTGACCCATTCAGATTTATTTTTATATAGCGGAATACTAATTACTCATCCCTTACAACTACGAATATGGCTAGAAACCTAGTCTCGAAGTTATTTTGTTGTTGATATTAAAGGTTTAAAACGGTTATGGCTGTTTTATGTTGTGCCTTTCGCTTCGGTCTTACCGCTGAAAACGGTTTCAGATCGTTGCAATAAATGAAGTTCATTTATTTCCATTAGTTGCGATGCAGGCGGACAGCAGAGGAGTAAAACGCTCAAAATGTGTCATTCCAGACTTTAGAACGATTTCAATTAGAGCTCTTTTACGACGTTGAAACAAACACTTGGAGGATTTAACGAGCGATCAAGGACTGGTCACGAACGAGTCATTATTCTCATATAACTGGAATATTAAATACTTCGCTGCTCTTGATAGAAAAGTCATCCGCCATCTTGGAAAATTCGCGTCAGGAAAAGACACGCCATATTGAAATCTTTGAAGTTGTTCGAACTACCGAGAAAAAATTATTTTACCTTCCGTGTGATCGAAGGTACATTCTCAGTTTTATACAAGTAGTTTAATGGGTTTTCTACGCTGTGATTTAACCTTGTTAAACCCTTTCTTTGTTAATATAAACGTCAGTGCATAGGTTAGGTTGGCTTAAAGTGAGTGAGGTAAGGAAGAGGTCTTGTGTCCTACTGCTTCTACTTGCCTTGTGCCTCACTTCGCTACCGCTCCACTCGGCAGTCGCCAAGCCTGATACCGCTTTCTTCACGGCTGCAGTAACTGCATTAGAAAAGTTCCGAGCGAGTAACGCCCTTGAAGATTGTCTGGAATGCTGATGCAACCCACTCGACGCGAGTGCCACACAGGTTGCCTACTACGGGCGGAATCGCTAGCATTTCCGACCAAACAAGACAACACTCACGACTCTCGTGTTGATCGGGTTGCATCCTCAATTTAGAAAATTTTCAGGGGCTTATCGTTCGGTACGCGGCATCAGATTTTTAGCGACGGTTATGTTAACTTAGGCTATTTTAAAATAAATACTTTGTGTATCTTTTCGCTCAGCTTGGCGACTGAAGGTTTAACACAAAAACTGAAAATCTTAACTCTGAACGTAATAATCAATGAAAATGAAAGGTCAGGAACTCAATCCAACATTCTGTTTAGGGACGTTACACTTTGCTGATTCAAAGTATAGCAACGAAATATAGTGTCAAAATCGTTAAAGTAACAAATAATTTTCCGGTGTGATGGTGCTCGATTTCATGTATCTATGTAAGGTCATTGCCTTCTTGACGGGAAAGAGAAAGTAGTGTCAGGCGGAATCAATGTGGCTGTTTGGGGCGATGCACAGTAAGTGACGTCATTAAATCTATCACTAAGATCTCTTTACTATTTCATTTAATCGTTTGCGACAAACCATTTATTCATCGTGCGCGTGCAAGCAGTATTTTTTTCGCGGTATCTGCCGGATGAAAGTTTTATGACGTACAATCAAGATCGCTTGTAACGACCAAAATCTTCGTCACCGTCCAAGAACATAATGTGACAATAGTTCCGATTGTTATGTACAAATAGTTCCTATTATATTAAATATTTCATATTATTAATATAACTATTAATGGCTTTTAACGAGCGATTTCGCTTGCAAGCTATGTGGTCCTTATAAGCTCGACTGTATTAGTGCACAGAAACTTTATTTATTACTATCGCCGGATAGGACACAAAGAAAACTCTGCGTGTACTATTTGATATAATAATAGCCGTCCGAACAATTTATAGTGCACGGCCGTGAACATTAATGAGTACTTAGAGGTCCACAATGCAGGAAATAAAATGTAAAATTTGCGGTTTCTCAGAATTTTAGTGAATGGATTCAAGTGTTCCGCTAAACAATGGTATTATCACATGACGCTGAAATTGAGGTATTTCTCAAATCTTTCTGCGCAATTTGTGACTCATATAGCTATAAAAATTTTAATTTGAATAGTGTTTGACAGTGATACAGAGATAATGAATGGTACAGTATTTAAATTGCAAGCGAGATAATTTGGTCGATACAGGATTAGTGTAAGTCGATTTCAATTTATATCCGTGTTCCTATTCTATAGCTGTGTGCTCATAGTAAAACAATATCAGAACGAGCGTCATATTTCGTGTGTACACGTGCCTATAAGCTCGTTCTCTGCTGCGTCGATACATCTGGAGGTCATGCATTTTTATTAATATACTATTCAGCTGGCAAGTAATTTTCTTTACATTTCGCTATCGCAATTTTCGACAGTGATATACTTTGACTTTACTGTATATTTTATGCAGGACTTTTATAGTGCCTGCTAGGCCAACGAGTCAGGTGCTTCTATGTATAATGGAATATAACTTTATAGACTGTAATTGACCTTTTATTGTTTGTCCTTTGAATTGAGATGATTTTGTGACATTCCGCAATTGCACTTATTAACTCATTTATGCATAATGACTCACCGTTGGCCCACTTGCGCGTTCTCACAAAGGAAGTCCATTGTAAAAGATTGGCCTTCGTCCATGATATAACCCAATTTCGAAAAAACGAATGGGAATGAAAACAATAACGCGTACTCAAGCCATCATGTAGTGCATTTGCCAGTGCTCACTACCAAAAGCATATTTTCCCCGTAGATAGGCATTGCAATAAAGGAGAGATTTTTAGGGACAGAATAATCATTTAAACCAATAATTTTCAGTATGGTATACCGGGCCAAATTTAAAGACAGTTTTTGAGAGCGTAGCCTCTAGATCAAAAACTCCCCTCAGACATTTTACGTGGGTGTAAAAGTGTATTATTGCGTTTTCTGTGAAAAAGTGCTTTATAGCGAGAAAACGTGGTTCAAGTGTTAAAGTAGACCACGCCCCGAACAAGCAAGCCGACTAACGCCTCTCATATATTTATTCATTATTGCCCAATACACCGTTTCCAAGTACTCTCATTACTTTAACTAATGACTAATTATGAAGGAGAGAGCATAGCGGGCACTTTTTAAGTGCGACATACATGAGAAGAAAGAAGGAATACACATTCCAAGCCATTGTTTCATATTTGATGATAATTGGATGTACTAATCCGCTTTTAGTGACATTCTCATCCAAAAGTGCATTATATAATTTGATGGTATATGGTAGACGTTAACTTGCAGTAATTAGTACTTGGGGCATAAGTGTTTAATTGCGAGCTGTCTCAATTTTGTTAATGGAATCGAAGAACGCCTTCGGAAACGAGGCTTCGCGGACATAAATCCTTCCGCGTGCGATTCCCGCTTTTTACTATAGCTTTGTCGTGATTTACTACTATGCTGGCGCTGGCTCTACCACGGATGGATAAGCAATTTCTCATATTTATTACGCCAGCAGATGTCTTTCAGGTGACCCAACATACGTTTTCTATGGAGAAGCACTTCAAACGATACAGTTCATGAAAAATTTATGCGGCTCATTTTGATTACATCGGTCGATCATCAACAAAATCTCTCCTTTGATGCTCGCGTTGTTTGAACTTTCAAAAATCGGCGACTATTTCAACTGCGGAAACGTATTATCTTAAATCGTTCGCTTTTCTTTAATTTATTATACACATTTTAAACTTGCGAGATTTTTTAGAAATTCAGTAGTGATTAAAAAGCTGTAATCGCGCACCAATCTTAATAATTTTGTTGTAAATAATTTTGACTGATGTTAATGGTCCTTTCGCGCCTTGATGGTTTGACACAATGTGCGGAGATTCCAACTCTGATAAAAGCACGCCTGATACCACATGGTGCGGATCTTATTCCTTCGGCTTTCTTATCGGTTGCCCGTTCTGAATCCTTACTTCACTGTTAAAATGAAATCTTTGAATTTTCAAATCCGGTGTTTGGAATTTTTATTCACTTCCCGGTTATGAAATTTCAAAATACTTTTCTTGTGAATTTTCCAAACGGTTACTTAATTTTCAAATTCGGCTTTAAAAATACGTATCTTTTTGGAAAATTCACAAGGAAAGTATTTTCATAACCGGAAAGTGAATAAAAAATCCAATCACCGGATTTGAAAATTCAAAGATTTCGTTTTAACAGTGTTGATTTGAACATCTCCCCACGGAGAAAAAGACTGTTGCCTCAGCAAAACGTTCTATTAATATAGCCTCAGCAATCCTGAATTGCTGTGGTGACAATTTTAATTGTTACAACAACAATATAAATTGCTACCACAACAATTCAGTTGTCACCGTAACAAGTAAAATTGTCACCCCAACAATTCTGGTTTGCTGTGGCTATATTAACAAAACGTTTTGCTGAGGCAACAAAGTCTTTTTCTCCGTGCCGTAAAAAATACTGCAAATTTCGATGTTTTTTTACCTTGCCTTTACCTTTTGTTTACAAGCACAGCTGAGCTAAACGTAGGGCAATACGTGCGTTTTCGCTTTCTAGGCTGTCGCTAAGCCTGATGAGTATTAATTTTCAGGCGGTGGCGCAATCAGGTTTGGTCAACCTAGGTTTAGGTAGGTTCAGTGTCTTGTGCCTCGCTTCGCTGGGCTTGAGGACAGTAGGTCACAAGAGCCCATAGAAAAGTCAACTTCCAAAATTTATTACGAAGAATAAACGGAAGTTTGAATATGTACAACGACAAACGAAACAAATAAGTGGAATCAATTTCTTCAAACATGAATCAGCAACTTTCCGTCCTGTGATTTGACCACCTCGATCGAGCGAGCACTTATTTTTTAATTCACCTTCTCAAACACACAAGTTTACCTAGTGGATAGAGCAAGGGGTGTGTTATCACATAATAACCCTATGCATTTTGTTTGCTTGCGACGAAATTGGAGCTGATGTGAGCTGGCGCCATCTAGTGACGTCAGCGAGAAGCTTGTATGCTACTTCCAACTTGCATGTTGAGTTCAGACATCCTGCCTATGTACCATTACGTTATATTGGCAATTAAAGACAGCCGTCCATTCCATGCAATTACCTTTGCTAGCTGTACACGCACAGCTTACATACTTCTAATGGCTAAATGACAAAGTGCGCTGCTCATGTAGAGGACTTGAGTGGCGGCTTACAAACGCTCTGCCCGTCTCTTGTGTTATTGGAGCGACCAGCAGATGTCTTCCCATCTACTTTCAAACTATATCACAACTTTTAGCATCCCTCCCATCTGGACAAAGTAGCAAACTCGCAGTCACTAATATCTTCATAAAAAAAACAAAAGAAATTGTGCATGTTGGAACCTTTCGTGTATAAGTTTAAATTTATCGTAACAATACGAGTAACGTCGAATTTCATAAAAATTTTACCACTTATTATCTACCTTTCTAGTTTTTTACTTTAAAAAGTTGTTTTATCACGTTACCTGTTTCGTTTTACCCTGCTCTAAGGATCCATTCATAGAAATGCACATAGATATCTTTGCGTTTTCATTGATATTTACATAGATATCCACATGAATATCCATGCGGATATCCACATTGGTATCCACATGGATATCCTGTGTTTATGGATAATTGGACAATTTCATCTCTGAAACTTTCGGATATCCATATTTACACTATTTACATTATGGATATCCATATGGATTTTCATATATGGTGATTCATTCATGGAGGATTGCATATGGATATTCACATAGCTAGTATATGGATATCCATAAAAGCCGTGATGTCCACAAATGGATAACCACATGGATTCTTCGGCCTGGGTAGATCCTAACATCATAGGATACCTTAGGTTGGATCTTTGCCTCAGTCCTGTACCAGTTAATGCACTTTTCCACAAACCGGGACATCCTTAATGGATCTTGATCGGCCAAACACAACAGTTCCAGTATTCCTATCCAAAAGAGATTATATCCTTTGCGACGTGGCGGAAGTGGAGTTGCGGGTGTTTATGGCACCGGCAGTCATCCTCAATTTAACATCTGTATTGTAATTAGTGATCATATCTTACTTAATTTTCGGAGCTTGTACTGCGAGCTGAAATGCCGGCAAGGCTTGTACGTTCAAAGTTCGTGTGAGACATGTCGATGTAACAAAAATTTTATCACTGAAAATATTAGGAGAGGCAATATCTGAGCAACATGGAATTACTCAATATGAGGTACCGTCGATTCATAGATGAAAAAACTTGAGAAAGCCGAGATATTATTATTTTTCTCTCGTAGAATAATAATTGGGACAGTTCACATACCCAGCCGATACGGAATTTCTCAGTAGTTTTGCCAGCAAAGTCATGATGAAACGTTATTCGTATAAAGGCAAAAGTCTTTTACTTGTACATTTGTATCTACATCGCAAGTATATCTGCTCTGTTTTAATGACTCTGCCGTATACGTATAACCATAGAAAATCTAAAAACTTATTTGAGGTGCATTTACTTAAAATGAGACATTTCGCGGCCTGGCTTTTTTTTCCTCAAACAAAAAAAAAAAGACTTGTTATAGAACCCATATTTTCAGAATGAGAAATAATGCAATGATGAAGTAATGAGATTCTACGGGAGTTTGGGGAAGTATTTTACTTACAATGAGAGCACTAGTTTTATAAAACAACCCTATAAGTGTGTGTAATATGCAAATGGAAAAGTCTCATTGCAACCATCGCACGCTTTTGTTCGTGCTGTTGACATGATTCTCCGTAATACTCCTGATGACATGGGCTAAATAGGACTTCGTAACGTCATTATGCCTGAAAACCACCCTTAACTGCCCCTAATTCTGTCTTTATTTTCCCTCACCTGCGTCATTTTCAAACTCATTTCGTTACAGAAATTCCCTACTCACTCGATGGCTTTCTCGGCTGCCGTTGATTTTTCAATGGCGCTTACTCTATCCATGTGAGTTACTCACATGCTCTATCGATAAGGAAGGTTTGATTCCGCGTGTTTCACCGTTTGTTGCCAAGATGACTGGAGTGACGACGGAGCGAGGAAAAAGACACACAACCCCTCAAAATTAACACACAACAGCCCAAAGTATTTAGCAAATAGAATTAAGAAAAATTTAGCTTTTAAGAGAAATTCGGAGGATTTTCCCATGAAATTGCGCAATTTTAAGCTTTGGAAAATGACTAAATTATTAAATTTCGGTTTCCAGAGGGGTGATATTTTCTAAATTTTGACGATACTGAAGTAAAAAGATCCTATTAAATATTTATTTTTTTCTGTTTCTGAACGGCATCGCTGGGCGGTAGTGGGTTAAACTTTCAGAACGATTTTTGACAGACCTGCGACTGTATTTGTCAGTTCGTACTTTTTGTCGGAACGTAATTAAGATTCTCTTTTGAAGTCTGCATGTATTAACAATTCAGAAAAGGCTTACGTGTCGAGAGTAGAAGAATTTAGAAGTGCTTAAAATCCAACTACCCCGGATTTTCTCGTAGCAGCTTCAACACAAAACCTCTGAGCCGGTATCTTTTTTTGGAAAGATTTTAAATTAGCACGATTTTTTAAAATCATTTCAATGCTACGCTTTTGTTATTTCCTTTAAATGTAGGGTGAAATAACTAGGAATTATCTAAAAAGCTATGCCGGCATCTTGCTCAATTTCTTTATAGTGGTCAAAAGTATTTATTCCTTTTGCTCCAAAATAGTACCTGTTAACAAAATGTCGCCAAAATACAAGAAGGAAATCCACAGTTTCAAGGAACTTCTCATAAATGAGAATTTCTACGATAGCATTGTACTCCCAACACTACAAAATGAACGAATAAACGAGTACTGTACACTAAATCACAGTCTTAGAATGGAAGGAAATTTCTATTTTTACTACAGGACCAACGTATTTTCTCACAAGTATTCATTATCATATTGCAGGCCTAGTCGCTGCTTCTGACCCAATTCCAACCCGCATATAGCCTATTAGTGTTTTTATTCGGAGCGTAATGCAAATCCCAACCATGTTTCGTTTCAAAGCACTAATGGGAATCATTATGCTCCGTTTAAATTATGCGATGTCTGAAAATTTACGCAGTGGAAATTATCGTCAAACGGCTGTTTTTTTAGGCCCTTTTTCCAGAATGATTTCCAGCAAAGCAGGTTGACGTTTTTCCGTAGAACGTGGGAACTCGCCGAAACTCTTCCATTTTAAAACCTATTAAATTAATATTTCGTGATTGTGTCAACCTATGTTACGGACCTTGTTTCTCACTCCACTCGGAGTGGAAAGAAGAGTGAATCGCTGTGCAAAGTTGTTAACCCACTTCCGCTCAGCGATGCCTTTCGGGAACAGAAAGAAATATTTTAGAGGATCTTTTCAGTTCAGTATTGTCACTTTTAAAAAAATATAACTCCCCTGGAAACCGGAATTTTAATAATTTAGGCATTTTCAAAGCTTAAAATTTCGTATTTAAATGGGAAAAATCCTTTCAATTTCTCTTAAACTACACTCTAAGTCCTTGGGGTTAATTTAACCCCTAAAAATAGGGTGAATTTAATATGCAACTTTTTTCACCCCAAATTCGACTTTCAGCCACAATTAGTTTAACCTTTTTGCAGGGCAGTGAACCTCACCGAATGGGATAAATCAGTGAAAGTATCCCCCAACGAGGTTAAATTTGCGTCTACTTGGCTTTGGTCTTCATTCAGTAATCTATGGAGAGCCTACAAAATCATCGTTGAAATTCATACGCAACAAAATACACCCCACGGACTTACAGTGTAAATTTCACTCCAAATACTTTGGGCTGTTATGGGGTTAAACCTTTATCCCTACAGCAAACCATGGCAGCTGAATTTTTGTGGGGGGCCTATGCAGCCTCAGCCAGAGCAGGAATCATGGCGCTCCAATCCATTGTTTAATGCAAAGTTAGTCTGTTCCAGCGGCGCGGCGCTCCTCGCGACCGGAAATCATTTATGGGTACAAAGGATTGTAGCGTCCTGTACTTAATATTATGATAACCCACTTCCTATGAAATGTCAGAAAAGAGAGCGATTTTGTCGAGAGCCTCCATTATTTAGCTTTCAGTTTTGATAAAAGATTATTTCCCGGTAAATTACTTTCTAATCACAGACTGGAATGGTCGCGGCAAATAAAATAGTTATAATATCTCAACCCGTTCAAGGTGCGGAGCGCTCTGTGGATAGACGAAATTGCACCGATCTGCACGTAACTTATTCACTAAACGTAGCGGCTTTTCAGGCAGTGATTCTGACACAGCGCGCGCTTTTGCCGGGTTCTGACTTGTCAGATTCCGAATTCTGACAACTTTGCGGAGTTTTCATAAGTGACTAGCTAATTACTGAATGTGTGAACGCTCAATTCAGATACGTAGGTAGTTTTTATCCGTACGTTAAAAAGATGTTCGATTTCTGGGAAAAAGATGTACTCTTAATGCCTCGCTCCTCGCCATGCAGCCAATGATTATTCTATCCGCACGCGTATGTCAATACAAGGGAGACTTGAACGCACGGAAACCAACCTAATGCATTTTAAATGGGGCAGAGTGTGGATAGTCACGATTTTTTAAAATGGATATTTAATCGGCTTGTTCTTCCTTGGGTCAGATGTAACCTTCATTTTTTTCTTGTTTTAATCGCGGAGTATTTTTTGACCCTGGAAGTTGCAATATATAATTCTTTGACAATAAACTATAGTCATAACAATCTTGAAAGCGCTCGAGAAACCAGACCGCCTCCCTGTTATTACTTTGGGCGCACTGTCGGCGTCTGTACGAGTTTCCACAATTTCAGCGCTGTATAAACATTCATTTTTAGCCTGTAATTACCCCGATTGCTGTATTTTATTTTTGCTGCATGTTTTTAAGAATATATTTCCTCTGCTCTCGGGTTATACTTATGCTGTCTCAACCGCAATGCAACTAATCATAGGGATATATTCTTTTATTTGAAAATTGAAAAGAAACTCCTCTTCAAAAGGCCTCTCAATTTTTACGCGCTTCTCTCAGTACTTCTCGACGGTTGTTTTGAGCTAGTTATGTTGCTTTTTTTTTCGCTGCATCCCGCCCACCCATCTTGATTACAGGGCTACTTCCCTTCAGAAAAAAAATGAAATGCCCTCGTTTTGCTTGTTTTAAGATAGCATTGAATTTTTCGGAGTGCTGTATACCAATACATATACAGTCGAAAAAAATTGATTTAAGAAAAATTTCTCCGTATCTTGTTA
>Ga0058701_10003625_pt1 | contig 12288 bp, 9 predicted proteins | sample AgamicOrMae_FD_97039 | JGI IMG/M metagenome (GOLD analysis project Ga0058701, IMG submission 97039) | Agave microbial communities from Guanajuato, Mexico - Or.Ma.e | ecosystem: Host-associated > Plants > Phyllosphere > Phylloplane/Leaf | place: Guanajuato, Mexico | collected 2012-06-04
GGTTATTATAGGGAACAATATGCCTTTTTCTCCTCCGAACTTGCTCACAAGGGAACGGAATAAGGAGTCAATTTCATTTTAGATGCGACCCATTAGAGCTGGAAGACGACCTTTCGTGGTCACGAAGATGGGCAATTATTAGGGCCATAATGAAAAACTATCTCCGTTAGCCACCCTCAAAGTTGGGCGTAAAAATTTCAACCCTCCAAAAACACTTCCAATCGACCATTCTCTTGACGACGAAAGATCACCTTCCAGCTTGATGGGTCCCATGCGAAAATGAAATTGATCACTCCATCTCAACATTAGTGGAGCTTTACTAACCTTTTGGTCGGGAGCTGAAAGCATGCAGATAAGCGTTCTGTCGCGAATTCGTCTGAAAGCATTTGCTTTTTCTCGCAGGCGGATTCTCATACTCAGGTTCTGGTAGAGCGTGTCCGGCGCGGAGCGGCCGATGCCTCGGGAAGCGGCAACGGCGACGATTCGGTAGCGCTGTTGGCCATGGACGCCAGAGCGGCTCTCGCGAACCTGCTGGGCCGCCACGGCCTGGGTGCCGCCGCAGACGCGGTGATGGGCCACTCGGGGCCGGGCCCCGGAGGGGGAGCGGGCCCCGGCCAACCCTTTGGGCCCGCCTTGGGGCCCGAAGGCGAGCCCATCCCTACTCTGCAGTTCTCTTCACAGAGGGGTCGCCGAGGAGGCTGGAATTAATCGAACAGGTTCTGTAAATATGTACAGTTAGTGTGAAAAAGGCCTTTGTTACGAATTTTTATTGTAGCAGTAGATATTGTTCGGTGCATCATGGGTAGTGCTTCTCTAAATCTACCCAGTCGACTTAGCTGTCACGTTCTGAGAAGAGGGCTATCTCCTCTTTCTCTGCGATCACATTCAGTTTCTTTGTGTGCGCCTTTCCGGCTGATGAAATGCATCTCGAGGCCAGATGGCAGACTTTTTCTGATGTACGAACCCGTACAATGGATTTTCCTGCCCTCTGTGTAAAATGTTATATTTAAATAAAACTATTTGTTAATAACTTAAGTTTCAATTTTGAACACCTTCTGCCTGAAGGACTTGTCAGCTGTTGATCTTTATGGCAAGAATCGCCAACATTAGGAGGTCGGACAATAATCAGTTGACGGTTTAGGTTTTTTATTCCGTGCATGGGTGACTTTCCCTGTTGAACGACAAGCTTAACTCCTTTCGACGAGTGGTTTGTTGTTAACGACCTGTCCGGTCCCCTTAACATTTCCCCACAATGTGCTAAAAATGTGACTGGGGAAGTCTGTTCACCAAACATGAAAGTAAAACAAGATCCGTTGCACAAGTTGCTTTCGCTTTGGATTCTGGAAAGACGTCCTTGCAGGTTTTTCCCCCAACTCTTCCAAGTAAGCCATTATTTTAAGAAGCCTCAAGTTGGATAGGTTAAAGAGGAGAATGATAAGCCAGACATAAATTAACTGTAGTTTATGCTTCTCTTATAATTTAAGAACTATTTACATCAAATAAGGGTATAGTACAAAACCGACGTATACTCGAGCCGCGAAACAAATGTAATGAGCACAAATAACAATTGATAAAATTGCGTCACTTTGTGGCAGTTTCCGAGGAAATTTACAGGCGAGTCAACTCAGCCAGGCGTACCAGAATCTTGTAAAAATTCATGCGTAGTACTTTTCTGTACAGAAAAAAATAACTACAAATAAGTTATACACACTTGGCATACAGCCATGAAACAAAACTGTAACATGACTGAAGCTAATTCCACAAGAAATGGGAAATAACGAAAGATCATTATACGTAAGCCTACACTATGAAACACCACTCAGCTTGGTTGAGATATTTTATAAACCGAGTTCTTTATGAATGAGCCACAAAACCTCCCGATTAGGTCACCTCGCTTTTCACGGCGCGGCGACAAGCAGCACGGTACCCCACCGATCAGAGGGAACAATGTAGGACGAGTAAACAAGGCGTTACGTATTTTCTCCTATCTAAATTCAACTTCCTTAATTCCAAGGCACAATGCTCCAACCAACAAAATTAAATTAAATCCAATGTTTGAAACTTTAACCTTGGCAGAGATCGATATAAGTTTGGGCGAATAATAAAAAGCTCACAAGAGAAAAAAAAAGGGAACAACTTTGGAACGCACACATGACGGCTGTCACAACACCCCCCGATAATCACGATAAGTAGGAGACAACAATTCTTGATAAACAAAGTTCTCTGGCTTAAGCCCCTTTCGGTAGTCAATGATGCTGAGTCGAAATAAACCGTTCGCGTGAATCACTTCTGGCACATCGGCTGTATTTACAAATCCCAGGTCATTGTTAACTTTCTTGTCGGAAACTTCGAACCAGAGGTTCCGATTTGACGAGGGAAAACTAGAGGTTGTGGATCTTTAACCCAGAAGCGATAGTACGGGTACTCGTTACGACAGATCTGACATGACATTTGGCCCTCCACTATATCTTAAGCCCTTAACATTGTATAAAAATACAACTTTAAAATATTGATTTCACGTTATATACAATGACCCAAGTTCAAAACAAGTCAGTTTTATTCTTACACACCAACGTTCGCAAATTGCAAGTAGAAAATATTGAAAACCACCTAATAAAGCACATTTCATAATACGTGTTCTGTTCACTTTGACTTTTCAATTCACTTTTGTTTAAAGCCTCCGCTGGAATTGAAGGAATTTTACGTGTAAACAGCTAAATGCCATGAGGATTTCACAAAATGCTTGTTTGTCGCCGACACGGAGGGCAACGCCTCTTTTATTACTGCACAACAAAATCGTAACGTTGAGGGAACTGATTCAAACACCAGCCAAAAAGTTCTCACACATTAAGAAATCATTCACTCAAATACGTCGTAGCTTACTCTTTCGCGTACCATTTTCCCCCTCAAACTTCTCAAAAGGTACCCCAAAGAACTCAAAATTGGAGCGACGGAAAGACGCTCTCGTTTCGGTAAAATTTTCTTGATATTAAATGATTTGAGTTTCCATCCGTAATTTGAGAACATTGTTCTTGACCACAGAAAACTTTTCGCCTGTGATGAGAAATAGGCGACCTCATTAGATCGCGTAAGAGAAGGGATTTCAGTCATGAAATTTTCCTCGCGCAAACAGTATAATGGGTTTATTGAGACAATTGTAGTGTTATTCTTTGGGCTCCAAACACCAATAGGATCACAAAGAGAAGCAACAACTTTAGCAATGAAAAACGAAAAATACAAGAATTGCTTTTGACGATTACTACGCAGGGACTTAAACGTCCCGAATGAGTGGTTTTGGAGGATGTTCCAATATTAACTAGTTCGCCCGTCCCGTCACGGGAGATTGACATCTTTGCTGGGGCTGACTAGACTTAACATTTTCACATTCGCGCTAGCATCATTCTTAACACTTGGTCTATGCTGTCATCTATTTCAGGATAGAATGACTGACGCCACCATCACAAAAACTACACTCGTTTGAAGAACGCAATGACACTCCCCGCTCTCCGCCAACAAATCAATAAACACAAACGGTAAATTCACAACAAAGAAAAGCTTTGGTCACTTTTAAAGTTTTACAAGCGGGGATCGAAATTCTTCTTACGGATTAAAGTAGCTTGATTTGGGCTCAGAGATCCTTCGGGCTTTGATATCAGCCATTTCACAAGAAGGCAATTCAGTGCTTGCTCGGGATCGAAGCCGTTTCGCATCACCGACCTGCGGTGCAAGCCAAAACAGATTTTACTGCAAAAATTACCCATTGATACGATATTTGAAGACATCATAAAATTATTAAATTCAAAATTCGATGGTTCAAATGAAATACTTTGCATACTAATCGCTCGAGGAAATTATATGATTATTTTAAGACCGAAATTGGCTGAATCTGATGAAACAATTTTTATCAAAAGGGAATTGGAAAGGTGCTATTTTCACGAATGCAGAAATGCAATGAAAATTTCATATCACTGCTTTGGCTTGCACTTTGCGGTAATCCAGTCTCATAGGAAGTGCCTTGTATCTGAAGGTACTTCAGTAATGGGTTAAATGGAAAGAGTCCTGGTTAACAGGGACGACATACATTAATTTCAAGGCCGATGTCATCATCCAGGACTGAAAGCTTTCCTTCATAGCTGAGAAAATAAAATAGAAATCTAACCACACACGACTTCCCCTCGAAAAGCTACAAAACAGCTCGTCAGGGGAACCCCGAACTAGCAATCTGATTCAACAAAAGTGTGGATTAAATACGTTTTCCCCCAAAGATGTCACATTGTGCATTATCAGGTACCACTGCTGCTAAGTGGAAATCGTCTCCGAAGGTAACTGCTATAGATGAGTTGGAAAAACAAACAAGTTGTGAGTAGCACCTCTACATTAACCGCGACCGTTTGTGGGTTGGGGAATCCATGTTGACGTCGTGCGGGGGGCTCGAAGACGCTTGACGCTTCATTCCGTTCCTCGCGAACTCGTTAGCGATGTAACTGCTCAGCTCGGCCGACCGGCACTTCCGCGAGAAACTCACAGCTGGATCTAAAAACAAATATTATCACCATCTTGTAACGACCATTTTTCACACTTTTTGGCCATTTTCATGAGAGTACATCACGATAATTACCCCACTCCCCCGCAAACGAAAGCGTTCCCTCGACGATATGAAAGAAGATTTCGAATTCGGATATTAAATAGAACATAATCGACCTTACGAAACAATAGTGCAATTAGAAACGGGGCATTCAGTATGACTAAATCTGCGAAGGTATCGCCTAAACATGTAACAAACGACTCGAAGATTGCTATCTTTACTATCTCCACTGTACAGACCTCGCCCCACTCCAGTTACGGTAGTGGACTTTGCCCTCGACAGCGATGATGACACAGTTACTATTTTTCTTATTTAAAAAAAGAATAAAAAATACTCACTTGTGACAGCCAGTGCCTCTCGGAATATGTGAAGATTATCTTCTGGAGCTCGATTTGCTGGACTTGCCAGGGGAATGGGCAGAGGCAAGGCTTCGCTTGACGCGCTGTGGGGGGAGCCGTGTCTATCTGAAAGCGACGTCCGTGGCCGAGGGGAAGTTCTGAGAAGTCACATACACACATCAGTCAACATCACCAGTTCCCATAATAGGGATGCTATACCAATCAAAGGTCACAGTCGCTATACCCCAACTACAACAATAAGATTGGGATCACCACTTGAACAAAATCAAAGTTGCTTTAGTTTCCCTTGATTGCACAATGTAATTATAACAAATGGAGCCAAGTTGAAAGATTCTATGTAATAGCCACAGGGCAGCGGCCACTCAATGTACATGTGAAAATAGAAGGTTTAATCTATAAATTAATCTAGCCCATTATCTATAAGGCTAAGGAAGCCTAGATACTTCCAGTTCCTTTACGACATGCATAAAATTTATATCTGGTAGATAAAAAAAAATAAGAAAAGATTACAAATTTTAGAACACATTGTAATGTGTAAATACATTAAAAGAAGTCTCACTGATGCAATAATGAAAGTGAAAATTTGTATTAACAATTTACAGGGGAACTAGTTTATATATGTAATTACCTGTGGTGATGATGTGTCCTAGGAGGCAAAGGTTTTCCTGCTAGATATGCGACAAGATCTTCCCTTCTAATTGTGCGTCTCCTTTTGCGAGCCCAATTCAGGAGTTCCTTATTACGTCGCTGATAGCCACACTGGATGCTTAAGTCACTCAATCGGCGTATGGCCTCACTTGAATCTGCATCACACACATAGTCACATCTCAACTCATAGAATCTAATAATCACATGATAAGGCACTACATATCAAACTCAGAGTAAAATGTAAGGCAACACACAAATCTTGGCAACACAATTAAGTTGAAGTAAGGTTAGGCCTTCCTAAAGGGACCACTTCAATACACATTTAAATTGGTATCTACAGAGCAGAGCTTTATCTGAGACAGCTAAAATATGATGAATAATTCAATAAAATGTGTAACCCCAATTCAACTGTACATTTGTACAAAGGAATCAAAGGTTAGTGTGTATTTCACTTAGTCCAGTGTTTTGTGAATTTTGTGGTTCCCATACAAACCAAAGACTACCTTCATTAAAATTTTGTCAAAACTGTTGCACAAACCAGCTGAATCAACTGTTCTGAAAAAACAATCACCAATACAAACAAGTCCAACAAAAATAGGGTGGATAGGTTGGTTCATTTGAAGTTCAATGCTAAATTCCTTACGACTTTTTCAAACTCAATCAGTTAATAAACAAAAATTAAATAATGTGACTCTGAAAAAGAAAAAGTCGATTTGTACCGGGCAAAAATAGTTTGTTTCCGGTAGGGCTGGTCATCATCTAACACGTACTATAACCACACACAATAACCCGTGATTGCGGAGCATGCAAGTACCTTTGTATAACGAAGTAACAGTTCCAGCAGCTGCTTGAAAGGGAACCCATAACGAAACTCCTTGTTGGCGATCTGAAGGGCAAAAGAAATATGAAAAAACTGCTTTTAATGGGAAAGATCAATAAGTGGTGGGTGAGTCAAAATGGTCGGATAGTGTGGACATAGGTCGGATGTATTTCGACATTAATAGTATTTATTAGAAAGGTAGAAATGAACCTCTGTAAAGCTGGGCTATTGCGGTAGCAGTATTTTGGAAGGATAGCCAGTTGCGCTGGTTGGCGATATCTCGTTCACTTTGAAGCTGTCCTTCATAATCAGGCCCATTTTCAATGTGCTCATAGCATTGCTGTTCGAAGCTGGCGAGCCAGATATCCATAAAAGGCTCGTCTTCACGGTCTCTATCTTCACTCATGTTAACTCAAAGCGCGGAACAAGTTAACCAAAAATGATAGATGATACGCTCGAAAACGATGTCATTGAAAACAATGCAAATACACAGCTGTCGACTCGACTTCATGAGCCAGACGGACAACAGAACACGGCCTTTCCGATATCTTTGTGCAATGTCACGGCCTCTTGTACAGACCTGGTACGCCTGGTACAGACGGAGAAGTGCATGATGGGTGACAAAAGCTCATGAGCGCGAAAATTTGAAGCAGAGATTTGAAGCATCGTACCGCTATTCAAACTTGCAACAGAACACCGAGGCAATCATAACTAATCCTTGAAAATATAATTGCTTTCATGAAGTGTAGTAGCAAACCTACGGAATAGTCGTGGATAAAGGAGGAAGATTCTATGTTTGAGAAGATTTGAGAAATATAATCAATTAAGTAACGCCATGAATATAGTGCAAGAGCAAATTAAGACTGTATTTGCAAGGCTAGAATCTCGAGAGGAAGCTATTTTAGCTAAACTCAAAGACTTTGGCTAAACTAGAACAATCAAAGCATTGGTGGACGCATGCCTTTGCGCCTCACATCTTTTCAGACTAGGAGCCCGGGAGGTGGCGTCCTCTAGCGACTGAAAGTTGAAACCGCGGGGTTAGTCTCTATGGTGGTGGTGGTGGTGGTGGCTGTGGTCAACTCGCAGCATGCTCGCCGGCAGGGCAGGTTGTGTCACGAGAGAAGGGCGGCCCCTTTTCACTTTGTTTACAGGGAAGTAAAGCCCTTTTACAGGGAAGGACATTACGACGTGATTTCGTGGAATCGGAGTGTTGGTAGCTTCAGAAATGCGCGGTTTTGTTGTGAAAGCTTATGCTTGCGACGATAGTTAAGCCTACTTCGTGAAACAGTCATACGCGGCGGCGGAATGTAATGTGACACAGTGATTTTTGATGGTGTTTTTTTACTTGTTCTGCGCTGCTTCTGAAAGACAAGCTTCATCAACAAGATGTCCTGGAGATGTCATTTCAGCTGCATATCGTGTGAGTTTTAGACAAGGTCCTTGTCTAACCCAATAAGCGCTAGCTTATGAAGCGAACCAGATTCATTAGGTTTCTGTTAAGCTTGTGTCGATGGAAGTACAAACAACGCCAGAACACTTTTCATCTAATGAAGGCCTATCATTAAACTAATATCTTTCAAACGCAAAATTCCAGTCAATAACATGCCCTCGCGCTCGCGTGTAGTCGTGATGCCAACGCCGGTGAAAAAGTTGGGAAGTTATGATGCATTTCTTGTTCATAGTTTCGTAAATATAACTCCCTCTGAGGAGTTCGCCTGTCAACAAGACTCTTTGTGAGTTGCCTGTTGATCACCTGCTGCGTGTGCCATATTACAGTTTATGATTAGGGCAAACTTACTACTTATCTGACCAGGTTGTACCCGAGGTTAATCGCCACGGGCCCGATGGCACTGTTTTATTTACATTTCGTTCTCGACGCGGCGCCCAGCTTCTAAACCGTTGGTTCAAGTTATGCCCAAAGTTTCTAGTCTTACCTGTTTTAGATTTTGATACGTTACCCAAATCAATATCCTACACCAAATTCCAATATAGGATGTGTAAATCGCTGACTCCGGAGTACCACTCACGACCCGAGTCAAGTCACGTTGACAAACACCAAAATCGAGGGTACGGTATCCAAACCCAAGCATTTTCTTATGTCTATATAGCAGCACAATTTCTTCCACTATTGTTGAAGATTCGTCCATTTTCTGCCTCATACCGTAGTGCACGGGAGGTAGGCAAGGCGAGCGCAGCAACGGCTCCACGCGACAAATGAGCGGGTTGCCTACCCCATGTGTGTCATGACAGTTCTGTTCGAGCATAGTTAATCATCAGTCTTGGTTCCTTTTAAAAAGAAAAAAATATAAAGTAGGGATAAGGCAGAAGTAATGAACAGCTACTTTTAAGTTGTAGACGTCTTTTCATTTTGCTCATTAAGATGAAAAATAAAAATAACATCCTAGAGATCTCTTAGGGGACAGGCTTGAAAAGACTACCCGATATGCTCTTATAGCAAAACGACATGGTGTTTCCGCTGTCTTGAAACGTACGCATCTAACAACCCCTCTATAGTTAGTAACAGTATAGTTCAAATTCTTGTTAACAAAATAGGCGAGATCCTTATTGGTTATGACTCACTAATAAGAAGTATGATGCGTTATGTACAGTACATAATTCAAAGTCTTTTACGTTGGTACGCATGAAATAGTGCTACGGTGCTTCTCACTCAGAATAAGACTTACAAAATGCATTTAAAGCTTGGGACACGCCAGCTCTGGGTTCGCTCTTGATATTTTAACCCTTTCGTTTAAAACTCGGCGCAGCGGGAAAAAGTAGATATGACACATAATTCTGACAAATACTACATACAACCGCTCATGGAAAAGTACTTACAAATATTTTTCGTTCTTTCTTTACAAAAACTCCTCTAGGAATTTGCTCACTATCGCGTCATTTGGAAGATTTTTTTAGACTAGCAATAAGTTTACATGCTGGAAAAATTCGATGCGCGTTCAATGGAGTGCTTACTCGCACATTCTCACCTTTGACCCATTAGTGGCATTCAATTTTGACATCAACTCAAGTTAGCCCGACTTGTGCTTAAAAATACTGGTGTTATCCGAGGGAAGCGAGAGGACATTGAGAGAGCGGGGAAAATCGAGCTAGGAAATACAGAAAAATCCCACCTCACTTCCCAATCTCAAGCTTTCCATCCGTTTCTCCGTCTTGCGTCGTTATGGCTACAATAAGTTCACGAGACACCGAAACATTTTTAAATGGGAAATCATGGGCATCTCAGAGGATTTTGTCAGTCTAAGTATCGTGTCAAAAGATTGAAGCTACATACATATGACGGGGATTGGATTTTCTTGTCATCTTCTGGGCTCGGCGAACGGAGAAGCTGTTTTGCCGCAGCTAAAATAAATTTGCCGACTAAAAATTAATTTGGCAATCTGTCTTATTAGGAAGAATGTTACTTTTGTCCTTCCATTAAATTACGAAGATGAACGACCTTCAGTCGCATAGATTAGGTTAACCAAGACAAAGTTTGGTTTGGTTAGGTTAAGTTGGCTACATGGTGCCTCGCTCCGCTGTGTGATGCAGCGCAACTTGACGGCGACTGTAAAGTGCCCCCGAAAAATAATATTAGGTAAATATGTTTAGGTAAATGTCATGTATAGATACCTCGCTTCTCTCGACTTTTTGACGCAAAATAGAACATAAGATTTTGAAAATGCAACTTAATTGACAGTGTCTAGGGAATGCGCGTTGCATTCAACAGATTCAGCCGTGGATACCAATAAGCCACTAAACGATTTCGTTCTCCACTCCACTTAAGCTCGCAAAAAACTTGTTCGTTGAGAGGATCGAATTCAGGCACTAATGGGTTGCACTCGAAAGGTGTTGGTCGTTCAGTCTCCTGGGGGGGCGTGTGCGGTGTCCTCCTCCGGGATGGGCACCGCGGCGAGCGGCGAGCGCGGCGCGGGCGACAGCGCCGCCGACGACAGCGCCGGGGGCAGCCGCTCCACCGCCGACAGGGACTCCTCCAGGCGGAGCTTGTCGAGCACGGGGGAGCGCAGGGGCCGCTCGTCGGCCGCCATGAGCGACAGGGGCTGCAGGAGGGGCAGCGACGCGCGCTTGTGGGCGAGGGCGGCGGCGGCGGCCGCGTCGTCGGCGGCCTCCTCGGGCTCCGCGACCCCGGGGCCACAGCTGCCCGTGCGCACGTGCGCGCGCTTGCGCTGGCTGCTGACGGCGGGACGGAGCCTCTCCTCTGGGACGAAGTCTTCGTCGAAGGAAGCCTACAAAGACAAGGTTTCAGTTAGGAGTTGAGCGATAGTGGAGCGAGCCACAAGGCGCTTCATTTGATCTGATCTAACCTATCCTACCGCCGCTCATGCTTATGATAAAAGAAGGTTTGTGTTAAGGCTGATTCACAGAGGTGGAATATCAAACCCAATGATCAAACCTTTCAAACTGACCAGGACAAGTCACGCTTTAGCTTGCAAGTAACCCCCTTTTTTTCTTTTTTTAAGTTTAACCCCCTCCCCCCTTTTTTTAAATCTGAATTTTTTACGCTCAGTAATGATTTCTGCTCTCCACCAATCGACAAATAAAGCAAAAGTCTACGGTTCAAATCATCTTAAATTGTCATGAAATCAACATTAAAGTGTTAACTCATAACAGCCCAAAGTATTGGAAGTGAAATTTAGCTTTAAAAAATCCGAAGGATATTTACCATTAAACTACGCAATTTTAAGCTTTGGAAAATGCCTAAATTATTAAATTTAAGGTTTCCAGAGGGGTGATACTTTTCAAATTTTGATACAACTGAACTGTAAAGATCCTCTAAAATATTTTTTTCTGTTTCCGAATGGCGTCGCTGGGCGGAAGTGGGTTAAAAATAACAAATTGGAAAAAATAAATTTAGATGCCCTGTGCCTCGCTTGGCAACCCCTTTGCTCGGCAAGGCAATGGAAGTTTGAGAACGCATCCCTTTAAAAATTGAACGTGCGCAATGTAGTGGTACCTGTGGTGTTGTGCAGAGTGGAAGGGAGGCGACGAGCGAGGCGTAGTCCGGCGACGGCCAGGGTAGCGCCGACCCCACTCGGCGGTCGGCAGCCACGGGCACCGCGTACCCGCTGTACGACGGGTACCCCATCGGCCCGCTGTCGTACCCTGTCTGATTGCCGTACTGGTACCCGGGATTGTGGCCCGTCGAACCGATGGACGAGATACTTGTGTCCGATTGCGACAAGCCTGTGTTCGGTGACGGACACCACGGCGCCGCCGCCGTGGTTGGGGTCGCCGGCGTGGGGGTCGGCCCCGTGGCCTGAGGGGGCGGCCCCGTGGCTTGAGGGGGCGGCGGCCCGGAGGCTGGCGGGTGCGCCCCGATGCCGGCCGGTTGGCAAGTCGCCGACAAACTCTCCGTTGGTATCGAGCGAGTGATCACCATCTGCAGTGGACCACATACAGTAAAATCGTAAAAGCAAATAAATTCAGCGAAGTGAGCACAATACAATCATCGACTTCACTGGGAAAGTTCTTGATTTTATACTTTTTCTGAGGAAAGAAGTAGAACAATAAACTTTACTTAACGAAAAACGCGTAGTTTGTCATCGTTTCGATTGTGGTACTTCCCCTTATCTGCAAAAGCTGAAGTGAAATCAAAAAGGTTACATGAAAAAAGAGGGGATACCCATGTTTCACATGTGATACTACTCACATGCTACTAAGGCCTGCTTAACTTCCCAGATCTGACGGGATGGGGTGTTTCCAGGCGCTACCTCCCGACGCGTAGTTCGTCAGAGTGAGGCTGGGTAGGTCTCCTCAGCGGCTCCGTGGAAGGCGAGGTGTTACCCATCCGGCCAGATTCCAAGGATCTCCGCGATTTTGCGAGGCTGGGCGCACCATTTAATCGCGGATCGGATTCGAAC
>Ga0058701_10003626_pt1 | contig 12287 bp, 5 predicted proteins | sample AgamicOrMae_FD_97039 | JGI IMG/M metagenome (GOLD analysis project Ga0058701, IMG submission 97039) | Agave microbial communities from Guanajuato, Mexico - Or.Ma.e | ecosystem: Host-associated > Plants > Phyllosphere > Phylloplane/Leaf | place: Guanajuato, Mexico | collected 2012-06-04
CTCTTATTGCGACCAATCAAATCCAATGAGGCAACTTATTTTCATACCCTGCGTTAATAAATGCGAGCCCTGGATGCGTTATATAAAGCTACTGAAAAATATTTAACGTCCCAAACATTTCTTTATGATGGGCCTTCGTTTCGGATCTCATGTTGCCTATTTAGGTGTGCTTTAATTGGAATAGCTGTGCCGTTTTAGTATGGTACTTTAAAAAAGATCCAGTTTATGCCCAAGTTTGAAATCTCTATTTCGAGATCCTTTTATGCTCAAATATGACAAATATTTGTCCGCTTCTATTCAGTCTCACATCATTTGCTTTAAACGAAACCATAATTGCACTCTAAATGCCTTTTAAAAACAGCCAAATATATACTCTGGGAAGAGCCTAGCGTACTTAAATATCAATCAATAAGTATCAATTCCTTCAATTTCGTTATAAATGTTTGTACATTAAAGACGTTATTTTGTTATGTCTAAGTGGAAAAAGTCAGTTTTTCTCGTATTAAAAGAAATAATGACATAATTATAAAAATAAAAAAAAAGATTGAGGAGAATGTATTTTTGTCGTGTTACATTATCTAAAACGTTCTGTTTGCGCACCGGAATGAGCACTTGAATAGATATCATAGATAAAATATAAGAAATGAGAACGAGCTCGGAAAAGACCACATTGGAAACGTGCAAAAAACGAATATAAGTTAAAAATCATTAATGTAACAAGAAAGCTTTTGTTAGCCTAGCTATTTGTTTGATTCTTGAATCAAGATACAAATTTAGTGGCATTTATATCTATAATAGTTGCGGTAATGTTTTGTTCATTAGCCATATCTCAGCTTTGAACAGTGTTTCCATTATCCTTAGTGAAATTTCATCAACATCAGTTTTCAGTAAACGAGAACAATGTTCTAATACTCCCACCAATGTACAGTATACCTCTTTTCGAAACAGAGATTTCTGCTCGTGACTGTACCACGCACTAGCGGTGTCGGTGCAAGTTCCGCGTTGCAAGACAAGACATTGTTTTGAAAAGTGATTCCGAGTAACATTAACCGTTAAATCAATTAAGAACTGCGTATGACACCCTTTTTGTCCGGTCCTCCTTAAAGGCCTTCCTAATGGTCATATTCAGTCGACTCGAAGTAAAAGTATGACTATGGGATTGACAGGATATGTATTGAGCAAGTGCAGAATCATCCAGCCAGCAGGTACTACCTTGCTGAAGACACCTGGAAAGAATTTCGGCGCACGGGCTTTCATCGTGAACAATGCGTCGTGTCTTTATTGTTTTAAGATTTTAAAAAAAGTACAGGCCACTTAATTGTTCTTTGCTGCTTTAACAAGCTCTTTTTCGAGAGCGGAATCACTTACAAAGAAACTGTGGAGCCCTCTATATGGCTCTTTTTTGTGATAGAGCTTTTTTTTCGGAGAATATTTTTAGCGTTGACGCTGGAAAAAAGTTTTCTCGGATACCGATAAGTCCATGTTTCACATTTTCGTCCGGGGTGTGAGTTAACCTAACTTAACGACGGTATTGACAGTATAAACCAACCCCTGTTTCAGGTAGTCCCATGTGTGTTTGAAGGTAAGGGAGAGAACAAAATTTAGTTTTAGAGATAGACCCATCAACAACAATATCAATGAAGAGGTCTCGTTGATACATTCTAATTGATATGGGGTATTGATGAGGATATCCTAAAAATGACCGAATTTCGCATCTCTCGTGTTTTACTTTCAACCCATGTATGGGACTACCTAGGCTTTTGGTTTTTCTGTGATTATTGAGAATGCATGCCAGGCAACGTGGTACTTCAGAAATTCATTTTGTATGCTATTTTTTACATACGGTATTGTACATAAATAACTTGAGATATGACAAAAGTGAATGAATATTTTGGCTGATTTGATGCCGATTGGGCTTTGTTTTTGTGCTCGGGCCAAAGAGATGAGTTGCCGCCATAGCCTCAATTCAATGATATTCTTACATCTTAGTAGGAATTTTAAGTGAACGTTCAGTGACATGCTGCGCGACTAACAATATTCGAAGTTGATACTAAAAAAATGGCTTCAGCTTAAACCAAGGTTATAGGGAACGTACCCGGACAAAGGGAGGCTCCGAAACCATTTTTAGACACTGTCACCTGTTTATTTGTTGTCAAGCTAAACGATCTATTACTGGATGCACGAAAACTAGTACTGTGGAAGTACCGTATCGAAGCTTTTTTTTGGGGTATTGTGAAGCAGGCGGGCATTTCACTGGTTCAACTTTTCATTACCTTATGAGTTTGAACGACGCACAAACGCATATATTAGGTTAACTTAGGTTAACTTTTGGCTTGCTCGGATATCGTTCCGACTGTCTTGGTGAAAGATGGCACGGGAGACGTGTAAACTTTTAATCTTTGACGTTTCCAGTACCGAGAAACGTTTTTCAGTATTTCTGAAAGAGGCTTGAAGTTGAAAGAAGCTCGGGGGGACCCATGACCTGTCAAAAAATCATTGATATGGCAACCCGCAGCGGATATCTCTAAAATCAGCTTGAATACGGAAGAAGCGGAGGAGGGTGAGGCCCATAACCTGTCTTAAAGTCATCAATATGGCCGGCCACGTGGCCGCGGCACAGGACAGAAGCCGGTCGCGGTGTGGCCGGCCAAACTCGTAGTGTGAAGTGCGGCAAGGTCGTTGGGTAGTTTCCGGGGACGACCTTCCGCAGTATAGTGCACCCTGTCCTGCACGGCGGGAAAACTGGATTTCCGAAAGCAAGCACGCGCCACAATACCTGTTTGGTCGCTTTTGTTTACCACTTGACTCCCACTCCAACCCCATTGACTCGAAACTACAGAACAGGTTCACCGCTGCAAGCACTAGCCCACTAGACTCCCGTCCCGCGCCGTCTGTGGGTCGCGCTGGCCGACCGGTCCGCTGGAGCGCCGGCCAGCCTCCGCCGCCGGTCCGGTAGCTCCCCCAGGTTGAATTTCGAGTTTTGTTCGACGGCCTGGCGGCGGCGGCCTATGCGCTCGGCTCGGCTGGCCGGCCGGTTTTGCACTAGACGGCGTGTCTGGGAGTCTTAGCTGACATTGACCTCGTGCCCGCGCTCAATGGGTGTGGGAGTCTGCTCCACTACAATGAATGAGCCACGCTCATCGTCCTAGCTCGCGTGCCGTGTAGTGCCACTGCCCCGCGAATTCAGGAGCTCCAGTTCTGCATTCCTATGCCCGTTATGGAAAGAGATGCACCAGACACTCAAGATGACTAAAGCCCTGTGGGCTTTATAGATGACATGGTCACCGCTCTTGATGCCGTCGAGAAACTACGAGTTTGGCCGGCCACACCACGACCGGCTTCTGTCCTGTGCCGCCACATGGCCGGCGCCATATTGATGATTTTAAGACAGGTAATGGGCCTGAAAGTAAGCGGCATCAGGTGCGGTAGTGAAGCATGTACTTTCGCATCTAGCAAAAGCCTGAAGAGAGAAAAGGCTCCAAAGAGAAACAAGCTGAAGTTAACCTAGTGTAGGGTAGTGTTGTATGTTATTCCTGATAATGTGCCGCTAGTGGAATACATAGACTAGGCTGGAATACGTTGTGAATGATAATCTTCGATTCTTGAAATTTTTCGATTTTTAGTGTTGCTGTTGTACTAACCGTGCTTTGGTGTGTGTGTGTCTGCCAGGGAACTTCGTCTCCAAATGGGCGATTGGAGGGAGCTGAAGCGCAGTTGAAACGCTTGCACGTGACATCATGACACGCCGGGTTATCAGTGATGGACGTGGGGCTTCCGAGGCGAGCGAGCCGGCCGGGACCCCCCCGGCGCCCATGGCGTCCCCCGCGGGCTCCCCGAAGTGCTCGTCCCCGCAAGCCAGCCCCCCCGTCATGCTCGCCACCATGACCCCAGTCAACGCGGTGGAACTGCCCAAAGACGTGGACCACTTCAACAACGACCCCGTGGCCATGTACGACCGCCACATGGACCATGAGGACCCGGGCAAGTCCCCGCTGTACGATCACAACGTGGCCATCAGCTCTCAGGCCCCCGTCATCTTCAGCACCCACAATCTCCACGACAATGACGGACTCATGTTGGACACAACGTCTGTGGTTGTTCAGAGCGGCAACGGAGGAGCACCCATCTTTGCGCCCCAGTTGTATCACCAGGCCGGCACAGGCACTGCCGTGCTGGTCGTCTCCGAACTCGTCGAGGACATGTCGCCGATGATGGCCCACGAACTAAGGTAAAACCCTCCTCTCTTAACTTCTACCTTATTTTCAAAATTTTAAAAGTTGCATTTGCTACCTCTCCCCCCCTTTCTTTGTCATTTTAAAAGGAAGCGAGACACAAGGCGATGAACCTAACCTAACTTGACATAGGTTAACGAAACGTAACGTTTACCAATGGTGATATCTTAATCCTTGGCGGAAGTTATAGACAAAGAGATATTAGCGGAAGAAAGCTTTGATTGTGCCGAGCAGTCTGGGAAGAACTGCTCAGGAAGGGAACACGAAGGATTAAACTCCACTCCACTAGATGAGCATGACCAAGGTTTACTTAACCTACGAGGCATTATGCGAAAATTTGAACCATTGTCCAATAGAACATGTAGAAAATGCAACTTGTAAAACTTAAAACCACATCACGTTCCTTCTCCGTCTGAAAGGATCTGATCATGACGCTTCGGCCGGCATCTTGTGGACGCTTTCAGACATTTTTTTATGTCTTGCCATGAGATACTATCTTTGGATGACAGTGAAGCCGCGGTGGCGCCGTCGGTAAATGCCGGCCGAGCGCAGCGGTTGTTCGAGGAATGCTCGAACTATGAGAGAAATGGACAGACAAGTTGGTCTGCTAACTGTATCGGTGGACATAAGTGCTCGTTCATTAGTACCGAACCATTCTTGTCGATGTAACCTCCTTTTTTCCTGCGCGCACCAAACATCATTTGCGTGTTAGTTTGTCATTAATTCTCCGGATGTAATATGTATGGGCGATGTCGGTCGCTGGATTTAGGAGTATGGCTCAACCTTATGCCTTTTAATGAACCATGTCGTGGCTTGCAAATTTACAAGACGCCGAAGAAAAAGTCAAGTCGGTTTGGGCTATTACGAAATGTTGTTACGGCAACGCATGCTGAATATATTGATCTTCTAGTCCACTCTCGGCTCAGCCTCCCATGTCGCAAATATTCGACTAGACTTCCTGCCATCTCACATCGTGGATCCCCAGATTGAGTTTCATATTTGTAGACTAGGCTTTCGTGGAGTATGTTGATGTAAAGAGACGCTTCTTGCCTTCTCATGTCGGGATCATGATTCGTGTTTTCTTGTTCAAGAGGTAGAAAATGCATTCTAAAAGTCCAGACATTTGCCAGTTCAAGGGGAGTAGGGGACAAGAGGTAGAAAGTCACCCTTAAAATCTAGACATGTTTCTAGTTCAACTAGAGAAGACAAGAGATAGAAAGCCATCCTTAAAACAGACATGTTTCTAGTCCAACCAGAGTAAAAGAGGATAAAGTCATCCTTAAAATCTGGGCATGTTTCTGGTCCAAGTAAAGTAGAAGACAAGAGGTAGAAAACTCATCCTTAGAATCTAGAGTGCGGATTCCCATGTTGGAATAATTTTCGCGAATATGAAAGACTTGGCTGCGATCCCTTATCGAGATTCGTCTCGTCAATTTCTCGGCTCGTAAATAATGCTGCAAGACGCGTGCGAGACAAACATGGATGACTTTTCGATTCGGGACACCGCGTGGAACGTAAATCCTCTGACAGATCTTTTCTGCCTGCGTCACGGATTTTGTGGGATTAATCTAGGATCACGGAAAGAAGTTTGAAACCACTCATCCGGACAACGAAGCAGGCCTTTCTACATCCAAATTGATTTTCGTATTCAAGGATTTATGATGGTTGCTGCCATTCGAGTTTGAGTTTTAGTCTAGTGGTTACGTTAACCGCGTCTTGTTTAGTACATTTGGGTTCAAATATTTGCTCATCAGTTTTTTTGTTCTTTTTTTGTATTTAGGGCCGTTTTAGTACTATTTTTGCTCAAAGCTGTTAATTTTAAGCGCTGTTTTTTATTATTTTTAGTATTCAGGGCTTTTATTCAGTACTGTTTTTGTTCAGTGCTGTTTCTTTTAGGTGTTGTTTTTATTATTTTTTGTATTGAGGACTTTTTTTAGTACTGTTTTTGTTCAGTGCTGCTTCTTTTTACTGCCGTTTTTTTATGTATAGCTTTTTTAGTGCTGTTTCTTTTAAATTAAGTGTTTTGTTTTGTTTTTTTTCAAACTGAATCTGCTTTGAAAAATGGCAAATATATTTTATAAATTTTGCGCTGAACACGCTTAACCAAAGAAAGCAATATGCAGAATTAATCTTAATAATTAAGCAGTTTGGGTAAACACGTCTTTTCATCGCATCTGTCTGAGAAATAAACCTTAACAAGAAGAATAATCATCACTCAAAGAAACGAGCGAAAAAAAAAGATACGGGCGTCTTGATGCGGCATTATGATAGTATCTATGGTATTAGCTAGCAATGACTAGTACATCTTCACACCACAGATCCCCCCAATTGCTTAATTATTGTTGTGGTTGCAGAGACAATTCGCTCCGGTTCGATTGCGGTTAGCATACAATCACGAACAAAATACTCGATACATGCGAAATGGCTGCAGTAGGTTCTTGATAAACTTTTGTCGACGAGTGTACACAGCAACACTATTCCGTTAGCAGAGGCTGGAGATGCCAAGAAGGATTTTGAGAGCATGATTTGTCCTGCGCCGGCCGCTCACAGGCAACAAGAAACTCCAAGTTAAAATGTAAATTTAATCTCCTGATGGGGGATTCTTACTGCAGGCCTGTTATGCGACCCCCCAAGGTATCTGCCGGTACCCAAAGGTACCTCCAGGTACCCGATGTTGGTTTTAATATGCAAACACGGAGAAGCTACTAAGATGCAGCTAAAACCAGCGCCAATTACAAGCATTTCGACGCCAACCCACACTTTTTAAGATTCGAACATCGCTCGCCGCTTACTCGTCAGAAAAACGAATCATTTTAAATTAAGAACATGATGAAATTTAACATATCTTGCAACTAATGATATTCGTAAAGACAGCTAATTATTATTAGGATCACTGATATGAAAATACCCGATGAGAGTACCTTACCCTCAAAAACTTATCGAAGTGACTACGCTGCCCTATTTTTAATGTAGGCTGGTTTCCGTGCGTTCAAGTCTTCTTCCTTTTAAAATGCATTAGGTTGGTTTCCGTGTGTTCAAGTCTCCCTTGTATTAAAATAGAACTGACCTAAAATGTACTAGGTTGGTTTCCGTGCGCTCAAGTCAACTCCCATTGAAAATGCATTAAGGTTGGTTTCCGTGTGTTCAAGTCTCCCTTGTGTTAACATAGACGTCCGAATAGAACTTCCTGAAACTTCTACGGATGAACGTCGTATATTACAGCCGCATAGGTTAGGTTCACCTAGGTTATTTTAGGCTTCTTGTGACTTTCTTGGTTGTTTCTTCGCTCGGCTTGGCGACAAAAGGTAGGACACAAGACGTGAAAAGGACATTGATAAATCGTCAGTGGGCAAGCAAAGCAAGCATCGTTCTTGAACGCAAGATTGCTGAAAGCTACTTGCGGAATTTAAATGTTTCTTTATCTCAATAAAATGATAGCTTATCTGTGCTACCTGTGCCAGTGCCAGTAAAGGCGGGGCGAAACACCTGTATATTTACTATGAATGCAACGTTGCCATATTTACTCATAGTTGCCGATAATTACCATCGCGAGGGAACTTATTCAGGCCGGCATTTTGTCCTTACATGCCTTGCTTTCAGAATCCCATTTTTTTTCCTGGAATTCGTTTTAGGAAAAGATTCTTATAAGCCTTTTTTTCTTTAGCTTGGAATTCGTAGGTCGATGTTTTGTTTAATAAGGAAATCTGAATAATCAGGTAAACTGAAAACTATTAACCTTCTCATGATTTGAGTTTAACGCCGGAAAGAGATTAATTTATTCAAGGGTTTTCAACGTACTTGTGAACAAGTATACCCTTGCCCAAAATTCCGATAGGATTTCCGATCGTAAATATTGATCAAAAACGATAGGATCCGATCGGAAAGTGGGAAAAATCCGACTGGAAATTAATTCCGACCGGATTTCCAATGGGAAATCCGATAGACATTGCCGATCGGAAATAAATTCCGATCGGAGATTTGTATCGTATTTTGTCGTATTCTATAGGAGTTTCTGGATGGGACACATTTTTACGTTGGTTGAAAAAGCACATCTTTAGCCAAACGACATAGTACTATTTTTAATTGATATCCCAAAACATGTGCACCTAACTCACCTTACTTGACAATAACACGAAAATGTTATTTGTGGACTCTAACCATAATATTTACGTAAAAATAATATATTCCCTTCCTAAGTACTGTGACGAAAAATACGGCATCATATTGGCTCTTAAGAAAATCCTTCATGTTTTAAAATATTATTTCAAAATATTTCATACTAATTCATCTGTATCATCATTAACTTTGTGTTTTAGAGCCGTATCCGGGACTTATCGGTTGATTAGATCGAACCTTAGCTGGGTGCTTAAAAGTCGAGGAAAAAATACTTGTTTGTGGAAAGTTGTTGACAAAAATTGTTTCCGTCCGCCATCTTGGTCTCTGTTTTGCATTTTGATCAACGTGCCGCTGCTACAGCGCCCATCGTAAAGTTAGCTCAAACGAATCCCCCTGAAATCGAAGCCAGATAACTGTCATGGCGCCTTTCGGTTTTCTTCTTCGTTAATTTGGAACCGTGTATTAATGACCCTTTTTTATGTTTGTTTCAGCTCTGAAATGAAAAAAAAAGACTTTTACGGAATGCTGTGATAAAAGTGTTTTGGTGCTTTACCATTTCTTTATGTGCCACGTAAAAACTCTCTGATCTATTTTTACGGCTTTTTTTCTAGTAGTATTGGCTTAATTTCTGCATTTTTTGTTGCTAAAACGGAATGTTTGTGATCGGTGATAATCAATAATACTTTTAAATGTACCGTTAACCGAAAAAGCCGCTTTAAAATGTCGGAAGATGTTTTTACTCAAAGCCTATCGGAACTTTTTGATACGGCGACATTCGGATGAAATCGGTTTGTGTGATTCTTTATCCCAATCCATCGTGCAAAGTTACCGTTTTAAGTGGATTCTCTCAAAGCGTATTTTTATCTATTATCTAGCTCAATTTTTGTGTCCAAAAAGGTAATTTAAAATATATGAACCATCTCAACATTCGTCCATGTAATATTTTTCTTTATCTATTGATTTTTTTGCTGATTTTTTAAAACAATTGTTGAAAACTCATTTTGTTCGTGGAGCCGATTAACTATCATTTTATTCTAAAGACCTTGTCATGGACAATCACTTAAAATTAATTTAATAAGTGATATAGCCCCATAGTATGTGTTCTTCAAAAACATGCCATCAAGTTTGTTTATTAAAATGAGATCCGTCCTAAAATGTCATATGTCACATAATTTAGGTATAAAATTGATTATTTTAAGCATTTTTTAGCAAAATCATATTTTTTATTTTAGCGTAATCATTTTTTTATTTAAAAAGTCCTTTTTAAGTGGACATATTTTGTTTTTTCGTGAAACGTAATAAAACAATGTGAGCGAAATGCAGGCTCCCAAATATCGCAATCGAATGCCTCACGAACCGAACACCTGTGAAAAGCATTTATATTGTCTTTAAGGCGATACGCTTGCGGAGAATATGTCTCGAAACCATTAAAACTACATAGAAACACCGTGACACACTTTCAATTAACCACCGCAGGAATCAAATATTTATTTCTTTTAAGCCCCATTGGCCGAGCGCCTGGAATCTACTTATCCACTCCGACAAAGTTCTCATGTTAAATCAAACGCCTGGTTGGGTGACATATCAAATTCGATTGACCTGTTTCACCGACCTACATATCAAAAACAAAGCAGCTAAATTCAACTTTCACGCGTAAATAGCCCCAAAGCGGTGCAAATAATCATAAGGTTCGTCCGTGGCGCGTTCTTGGCACCTTGTAATTATTTCTTAATTGGACGAATAGTGATTTTTAGTCTGGCCGTACAATGCAACGAAACCAGTTTTTAATTCAAGCCATTGCCGGTGGAAGTACGTGCCCATTACTTAAACACATAAGTCGTCATTCAATTGAACTTTTTCAGCTGGAACAGGAAAGAGCGGCCGCTCAAAATCGTAGCGACGATTCTCATTAAGTCGCCGCCGCTTGCTATATCGGATCGGGCCGCTATCCGTTCACCGAAACATTTTATGGCGACTTAAAAAAAATCTTTTCGTGTCACAGGTGGTAAATTATGTCAAAAAATAAAACTGAAAATAATTTAAAAGTTTTTTTTTTGCTTTTTTTGATAAGCAGAATCTTTTTATATTCCAATCTTCTTTTTTATTTTGATAATTTGCTACAATGATTTTTAAAACTTCTTTTTGTTAAAGTTTTTATGGAAGTATACTTTAGGCTTGTTTTTTGCCAAGCCTAAAGATTTTAGTTAAAAAAATATTTTTGATTTTTTTTAAAATAAACTTAAAAAAATATCCGGAAACAGTTTTTCCTTTTGTTTGATAAAACCGGCACGGAGATTTAGCACCGCGTATGGTCTTACAAGTTCGTTAATCCATTATTACTGTATTTGCCAACATATTTTTTTAGTGACTAAAATTGATAAAAAATAAAATATTCAATTTGTTTTTACAAATTACAATATTTGGAAAAAAATAACAAAACTTGTCCGGAAAAAAAACCTATCATGCGCCTAGGTAGGAGATGTCGCACCTATTACCTGATACCTCAGTAAATCCATAACTATCCATATTCACCAAAAATATGCTATGTTCCTAATCTTTTTTGGGGAAAAATCCTTTTGAAAATTTGAATTAATGTGAAAATACGTCTGGAAACAAAACTTTTAATGTGGAATAAAAATAGCAAGGAGATCTCGCATCTAAGTCCCCTCGTTGGTGACCTTACTTGTTAATCTATTGGCAAAGCAACTGTACGCCTAACCTAAGCCCACCTGATGGTTGATCGTCCAAGCACTCACATGCTACATGTAGGCTTGTTTTGGGCTGGTGGAGGTGTCCGCTAACGCTGCGTCGTCTGGCTGGCTGAGGACAAAGGTCGTCGGACTGAAGACAGCCATTATTAAGGCGCGCAATGATTAACAGCTCTCCTTTACCACTTAGGCACTCTATGTCGGTATGGGTGAAAAATCCCGGGACCCCGCCCCGTGCTTCCCTGACGGCGCGCCGGCGGAATGGATGGGTATATGCAAACTGGGCTGGTGCCATCTTACAAACCATGCCGTGATCCGAACTCTCCGTGACGCTCTCCGGCCCTCGGCACGCCTCTCGCTAGATACGCATTCCTAGTGGGATTTGCTCTGCCAGCGACACGTGTCAAAAGTACGTAGCTACCCCGCCCATCCACGGCCATTTTCCGTACCACGTTCGGGGAGAAACGCCGCGCCGTGTCAAGAAGCCTACACTAATTATTTTCACTTAAACGTGTTGTCAGGTTCGCTCATTTAGTCGTGACTCGAGGAAATAGTTCTTATAAATGCATGCTTCTACGAATCCGACGAAGAAAGAAATTGCTTTCAAAATGTTCTCGATCGAAGAAAAAATGATAACTTACTAGTTAATTTACTGATGGTTCTTTCATCTTAAATTTTAGAGATAGCTTTTACCACTTCGTGCGTTTCATTTAATGCTTCTGAGTACACTGTGAAAAGAGAACCTTCAATTCACACCCTAACCTTGAATCAGTGATTCTCATATATATGCCATCTAATTTTCAAGAATCAGAGTATATAACCCCTAATTTTCAATCAAAACTGAGCCACTGCTTCACCTCAGTGGTTCAACTTTGACTCAAAATCTGTAGATTTCAGTAGAATTCTACTGATTTATCCTTAAACTGCACATATCCGATTTGGTTATTTTTTTATGTATGAAGTTATCATCGACCATAGCCATTATATGCGCGCGTCTGAGGCTATTGAAAGTTAAATCTTTAAAGTGGATTTCATTCGTTTTTATACCTGTATTTCTATAATACATTTTTTGTACGATTTTGAGATCACTTATGTATGGTATATAATATTCATGCACTTTTTTTCTGCCAGTTTGCTTGTTTTTTTTTTTGTTGGTTTTTTTTTTTTTGTAGAAGAAATTTAAGTTTACTACTTTTTTTTTTTTATTAGTATACGGAGAATTGTTTTGGGC
>Ga0058701_10003627_pt1 | contig 12286 bp, 5 predicted proteins | sample AgamicOrMae_FD_97039 | JGI IMG/M metagenome (GOLD analysis project Ga0058701, IMG submission 97039) | Agave microbial communities from Guanajuato, Mexico - Or.Ma.e | ecosystem: Host-associated > Plants > Phyllosphere > Phylloplane/Leaf | place: Guanajuato, Mexico | collected 2012-06-04
GTGGGTAGCTGTCATAAGCGCCAAAAACCACAAGCGCCAACGCCGCAAGCGCCAATCCGCAACCGCCAAACGAGAAAAGTCGCAAACGCCAAAGGTCTCAACCGCAATACTAACCTTGCATAACCTAACAACTTGAACTAATCTAACCTGTGCGAACTGTGGCGTTTGCGACTTTTCTCGTTTGGCGTTTACGGACTGGCGCTTGCGGCGTTGGCGCTTGTGGTTTTTGGCGCTATCGAATGCCCCCCGGATCTGTTACCTGTACGCCTGCGCTAAATTTTAAATGGTCTTCATTCTATATTTGGAACTTCCATTATTAAAGTAAATTTATCCTGTTTGGGTGCATCGCAGTTTCTTGTGTGCTCTGGGTTTCCCGTGAACGGGGCTTCTCCATATTAGCATCAAGTTTTTTTCTTTGTCTCTCTCGTGTTACATATTCTATCTTTTGCTAAAGCGTGTGTGCAGTACGCTCAAAACGGGCTTACCAAAGCGGAAATTTGCTGTGGGCGTTCATATTTGAATATAGCATACGCCTTTTAAACACGTCGCTAAAGAGTCCATTCCCTTTCTCGTTGCGATGTCATGGAATAGTTTTTCTTCGAAATTAAAAAGGCCCATAACCTGTGTCTTTTTTCGAAGCTGTAAGGAAAACGCTGTTCATGTACGCGTCTGTACTGATGGGAAGTTTCTTGTGGTTACATGCCAAGTTTGTTCAAAAAGGGGTGAAAGCACGGTTTTCCAGAAATATTTACTAACGTAACGTTAAGTAACCTAATCTATGTTAACCTTATTTAATGTGATTGAAAATAAACCTAGGTATATGAGACTAAGAATCAGCCTAAGGTATCTTGACCTATGGTAACGCGGTCTTTGGTTATCGAACTTAACTTGGCCTAAGGGTACGTAGCTTTTTTTCTTTTTTTTTCTTTTTTTTTTCTAAGCACATAATAACAGGTCTTGAACCGGGACTATTAAAGGCGGGGCTGTTTTTATTTCAGACCACAGATCGCCTAAATGATTGGTTTTCCGCGCAGTCAAACAAAGTGGGTCTTTATGATACTCCAACCATTTCGGCAGGACGTTTTGGGCCCAACTTCAACAGTCCGAAGCTACGTGAGCTGGATTCCATATGGTAATAACTTGAGGTAAATGTACTCTCAGGGTAACTTAGGATTAACTGAATTCAAAGTAACTAATCTGTAGATGACAGTTTGAGGAAACATAACATGATTTCACGTAGCCTCATCTCGATCTCAGAACATCAGCCTATTTATTCCCAAAAGCTAATGCAATAGCGAAGGAGAGTGACGTAGAGTGGACAGACAGTGGACAGAAAGTCTGCAGGCAGGAGCATCAAGGCAGGCAGGTAGAAGTCATTTATTACAAACTTCTAAGTAGAATATGCTTTCTCCGGCAGCCGTATAGGCATACCCACGCAGTTACAGTTAATTGTTGAATTTCTCTCCCGCAGTTAGATCGTCTTGCCAGTATCTCAACTCAGACGCGTTACAACATTGACTTGCTCCTTAACCAGATATTGCCTCAGAAATGAAACCTTGGTTGCCGTTTTGACTTGCGATTAAAAAAAGGGCATATTGAAACAGACCCAAAACCAAGTCTAACATTTGTAAAAAAATATTTTAAAAATATGAAAACATTGCGATGGCTTCAAATGAAACTGCACTGTACTAGTTGAAAATGCTCGTTGAAGAATGTGCTCAATTCCTATGGTTATAAATTTCAAGTAGTAGGCCTACAATTGTACAGTTTTGAAACAGCATTTTCTAATAGATAGTATACAGCTTCATTTGAAGCTACCGGTGCCGCATTGAAAAGCAGAATAACCATACCTCTCTAGGCTTTGATGATAGCATTTTCTATACCTCTTGAGTTCTGTCCAATTTCAAATTTTAACTACAGCGTGAGGATTAAGACATAAATGTGAAAATTACGTTTCGATAGGTCTTGTCTCACTCTTCTAGGCTTAATTAAGAAATGGGAAATGTATATGCAGTTAATTAAAAAATAGAGAAAATCGAATTTGTGTACCGAGTACGTGGTCTTAAGTTTATGTTGCAACGGTATACATTTTTGGCGAGTGACTTTTTTACGTTTCGTCAGGTGAAACCGAAAATTCATAAGCTTACAGCGAAAGAGATTTGCTACCGAAATTTGTTTTCTTGTTTCAACACCGCGTTTTTATTTTTATTTCGGTCTTGTTCTATTGGCGCTTTCTGGTCGTCCGCTGGGACATTCATGTTCCCTCTCGCTCCCTCTTTCATCGCCTTCGGAAGTGTTGTGCGTTTCAGCGGCAGGTGTTAAAATTGCACGCTGAAACTGGGGGCGGTTAAAAGTTGAAAGTTTCATTTCACCTGGACTAACCTGTGCAGTTTTCATCAACGCCCTTGCATTACTTTCTCCGCCAGGATTTCCATTCGAAGCTTAAAACTTTTCCGGAGGTAATTATTTAAAATTACTTTCCCGGGGCAATGCATTAGTACGAACGCTTTATCGTTGTTAATGATAGCAAGGTTAGCAAGGTCGTCTCGTCACTCTTATAAACTTTTTATTTCTTCGCTTACAGTTAAAAATGTTTGCATCAGCGAATATTACTGTCTGGATGCGTCCATCTTTGAATTCAGAGTATTGTTTGGGCCCTCTTAATTAAGACCTTTTAAGAGTTAAATGCGCCCTACCTTTTTCAGGGTTGCCGCAAGACCTAGAAATATCAGGGAAATTCCAAAATGTCAGAGGAAAAGTTGTCAGAGAAAATAGGGAATTATCCGGAGACACCCTGATGAGAATAAAAACTTCAGGAAGAAACAAAGCGCTGCTGGAAAAAAATAGCCTATACTTTCCTTCTTAAAATCGGAAATGGTAACAACTGGCCGGCTAGAAACATCAGGGAAATTCAAAATAAATGTCAGGGAAATCTTGTATGAGAGAGAATTTGAAAATCGAAGTTAAGAGTTATCACGTTTTCCTTAATTTGAAGAAAACCGTGGCTGTAATTTAGCATAGAAAAAAAAAGAGACTCCTTTTAGGAACACTATTTCACAAAATCAACCCAAAAATCCCCGGAGCTGTGAGCCAAATAATTTCGAAGATAACTGGCTCATCCGATCTGTTGTATGCCTTTTTTTTTCAATTTCTGAACGTAATCTCAATTAATAACATAAAAAACTGCCTCCCCCTTTTTTTTGCTACAAAAACGTTAAAAAAATCCTTTCATTTGTTTCAGCAGCCAGTTGATAGTAGAGTATTTCAAAGTGATACAAAACAGTTGTATTGAAAAAAAAACGTCCGAAGCCAGCTTTTCAAAAAATTAAAAAAGCAACCAGTTCTAAGCCGCTGTGTTAAAGCAATCTCAGACCTTAAAAAGAGCGAAAACTCTTTCTCGAAGAAGATTCTCCTGGCCCTTAAAGCAGCATCTGCGCGTTCTTGGTCTCAGCCTTTAAAATGACATGTAAGTCTGAATAAGGGTGGTGGATTCAGAGTAATTTTTGCACCTGTTGGTCGTAAAGAATATTGCGGCTTGCGAATCGCAGCGGCCTGGCAGCTCTTAAGCCCTAGAAGAAGCCATCGCCTCGAACGCCAGCCAGCGATTCCCTCGAGAGGAGAGCCACTAAACTTGCCTTTACTGTATTCTGATTACCGATGGCTGCGGGCCTGCGAGCCTACGGGCCTGCGGCTTGTTCGCACTTCCGCACTAATATCAGACCCACTGACTTATCGATTACGTGCCTTAAGTGGTTGTATACATCCTTACTGGGATGTATGAGCTGAGTTTGGTAAGCCCGGATTTTGGCTGCACTGCCAGCAGCAAGACGAACACGGACTTACAGCCACGAATCTCATTAGAAGACCCGCTTTTATTATTGGCTCTAAATGTTCATTCCGTATTTTATCAGAATACGGTATATCCATTTTTCTTAGGAACGGGAAATATTTTGGGCCTTCATTTTGTAAAATTGGTTTATTGGAACATTGAATTCTTCGTTTTAGTCAGGTTGATTTTTTTTTAGAGGGCAATATCTTTAAACACCTCTGCAAGATGATTAAAAAGCATTTTAACTTCTTTTGCGGAAGGAATTTTTTAAATTATATTGTATAAAGTGTCTTCAAAGACATTTTTTAATATCTTAGAGAGTATCCTCTGAGTATTTTGAAAAGCATCTTTTAAAATCTTGTATAGCATCTTCCAAGATGCTTTACATGATCTCTTAAGGAGCTTCTGTTTATATATTTGATAGGAGGTATCCCATTCTTTCCAAGAAGTGTTGACTTTAAAAAGCATCCTTGAAGATCTTCAAAAAGCATTTTCCATAATTTTTGGAATCGTTAGCGGAAAACTCAAAAGACATATCATCTCGGAGAGGTATTGTAATGAGCCTAAACAGATCGTCTTCTTCAAAGCACGTTTTCCTAGAAGAAAATCACGCCGGTAAACTGATGCCAGAGGTCATTATTGGATGGGAGATATCTGATGAAAATAAAATGTCTCTTTCCCTTTCATTTCGGAAAGAAATTGACGAAAGTTGTTGAGTGCATCTTGAAGCAGCCTGTATATTTAATCTCCATACATATAGGATTCCGTCAGCCGAAGCATTTTAAATGAGGCCCAAGGAGTTTGTTCCTCCGTCAGCTCTAGTCAGTCTCAGAGGAAGTGACCTTAGCTTAGACTAGATTGATGACCCGACTTGAAATCGCTGATTTGCGACAAATGAGACCCGTATTCCTCACTTTCGACTTAAGTTGGAGGTTCGTTCCACCAGACAGGTTCTGGGACAGATTACAGTGACGTGGCCACGCCTAGATCAAGCCAGATATTCCGGACGAGGGAGATGGCTCGATTGATCTTAAAGCATCCTAAATTTAATCGATTCTCCTACGGAACTCATTTCTTTTGCCAAGATATATTTTTTCTTGATATAGTGACAACACATTTTTTTTCCTTGCCGCAAGAGTTTTTTGTCTCGCAGCAAGATTTTTTTTTCTTATTGCAAGAAAAAATTATTTGGGACAAGGAATAAATAATCTTGCGGTATAAAAAGTACATTTTTTGTCACTATATCAAGAAAACATTTTCTTGATATCGTATTTAGCATTATCGTTCTTGAAATAGGCTGCATCGTACCTTGCTTTTAAGATATATGTTAAGCCGGTGAAGTTTTTCTTTTAAGACAAAACGACTTCTAATCAATTAGCATTACAAATGGTTTTAAATAGATTTTATTATAGTTGTTGAGAGGCCTGATACGTTTGTCTCAAAAGCAAAAATTTCGTCTTTTTAAAAAAAAATCCGATTAAAATAATAAAAAGGTTAGATATGAAGTCAGAAAAAGAAACATTATAAGCATTCTCTGAGAACAAATCGGCTTAGACCTGTCTTATGGAGGCTCGTTCGATTTTTTCCCTTGCCAGAAAAGTTTTCTAAATGAATAGCAAATGCAAACTTTACCGCTTGAGGAAAATGTAGCGGAGCGAGAAAAAATTAATAGTTCATTATTTGTTTATCGCTCTCATCCTTTATAAAGCCGAAATGGTTGAATCAATAAATTGCTGAGTGATTTACGGATATTGTTGGATTAATCCGCGCCGGCCGGGCGGATTTGGGCGGGTGCCATCTTCGTAGGTCCACGGAGGGTTGAGGCAAGAGGGGGAGCTCGTGTCCGATTCGATTTAAGTCTGCGAGTTGCGCGCCTTCGGATTCCATCCAGGTAGAGTACTTTCCAACCAATCCGATGCGATCTGCTGTTGGTGTCCAAATGCAAGGCTCGCTACACGATAAGCTAGTGTCTGCAAAACGCTTGTTTAAGCGGATGGAGGGATTGTCTGGTTTTGCAACCAGTTTTCGGAAACAGGCCAAGTTATCCCCTTGAATAGGACGATAGGTGCATGAGAGTTGGCACAATTTCGGCGGAATTGTGAGGGAAGTGTCTTGATTACAGATTACATCAAAAGTAGTGTCGCTGTATTTGGACTTAAAAAAGCGACATGATTTTTTTGTTTACACTGTACCGGTGTCGCATCACGCCCGCGTAAAAGATGGTTTTCTCTTTCTCAGGCAAGCGTGAGTTTTCATTTGATTTATGAAAAGATACCTGCTGCGAGATAGCAGTTATTTTTTTATCTGACCCCTAATCATATCTAACTTACCGTATGCAATGTTACATTATAATGTGTCTAGTCTTATCTTACCTAACCTTGCCAGATCTCATTAAGGGTAGCCAGAACTCAACCTGAACCTCGCTTAGCTCGATCTAACAAATTTTGTCCAACTGAACCTTTTAGTTTTGCCTCTCGGAATGCAGCCTAGCTAAACGTAGCTTTAGCTCCAAGCACTTCTCGTAAAGTTGATTAGGAATTTATTTTGTTCAATTAGTTTCACATTATTTGAGAGGTTCAATCAAGAAGCTATTAATTTAATCGTTGATTCAATCGGCGCACTTCCTCAGAAAACTTGTTGTAGCTCTCTAAAAGCAATAAAAAAATAAAATTAAAAAAAAACGTTGCTGCTCTAACATTCTTTCTTTTTCTTTGTTAAATTATCTGAATGAAAAGCTCCTATCGTAATTTAGATGCATTTCCATTGGATTGATTCAGCGATGGCCGCTCATCCGTTAAATCTGCACAATTAGCAGAGAAAAACATACGCAAATGAATATCGGACTCATTTGGTTGTGGAAAAAACAAAAAAATCACCATTTAACTGATTTCTATTGAAATCTCGAGATGGGATCCGATTGCCGAAGCATCAAGAGTTGAGGACTTAATCGTTAGCATCAGCTGTCAAATTGTGAATGATTGCGTTCTGCCAATGTGAGTGATTATCGACTGGCTCTTGGAAAGTGATCACATTATCTGAAGCAAGCTCATAATGTTTGACCAATAATCATCGTGTCACATCATTAGTAACGCGATAATCAGTCTTTATTGTTTCAAATTACACTTCCTTATGACTTTTGTATCAAACGAAAATTGGCCAAACAAGATTGCCAATAATAAAGATATATCAATAAGCTGCCTCTCGATTTTGCGACAAACAAAAGGAAAGGTAGAAAATGCATCCTTAACAATTGACTTTAAGATAGCTATGCCTACACGATAAAAACAAAACACCTGATTTTGGCAAGCTATACCTGTTTTGGGTGTGAAACCAAAAAGGGGGGTTGTACGTATTTTAGTATCTTTTCAACAGACCTATGTTCAGCCACATCAATGGAAAGCTCTCGCCAAAACCTTTCGAATGATGTGGCTGAACATAGGCCTATCTCGAAAAATAACCAAAATACATTCCACGTCCGTTTTAGTTTCATACCCAAAACAGGTATAGCATTCCCCAAAACGGGTCGTTTTGTTTGTACTGTGTATGGCCGCTGAAGGAAAAGTAGGAAAATTACCCAATTAGGACTATTTATCTAAGATTTACAATGTGATTTTTTGGTACCTTTCGAAAATCTTGTCCCTCATAATTTTCAATCAGCTATTACTTAATAAGCCTTTTATTATAAAAGAAAAATGTCTCCTTCGTTGTAACGTGGGAAAAACTAGACGGATATTACCAAGACTGATGCAGAAAGAATTTCCGCATGAGGAAGTCCTCTTGGATGGCCATCGAAGCAGATATTTATCGTTTTAGATCGAAGAAGAAGAGCGAGTTAGATTCGGTGTGTACTGCGTTCATAATGCATAGAGGTGTTCCGGTCGGGCCCGGATCGGAGCCCTGCTGCCGCTCTCAGCGTGCCCATATTTTGGAACAAACTATCAAATATTCAAACTCTGCTGTCTAGCTTATGAAGCTAGCTTGCACGACCTTAAAGAATCTTTCGCGCAAAGCGGCATTTGCAATTTTTACTCTCCTGTCAACTCAAAATTAGGTGCGCCGAATTGAATATTGGTATCCAGGGTGTTTCATAGCAGTCCGGGAACCAAGAAAATTACATGGAAATTGATTGAACATCAGAGAAAATCGGAAATTAGCCAGGATAATTCTACTCAAAACCGGAAATCATTACTTTTTATTGAATTTTTAAAAAATGCAGAAAAGTAACGGAAAAACGGTCTCTTTTTATTTCAAAATTGAAGTACCTAATATTTTTCGCTTACGATTTTTCATTATAAAGCCTTCTTAATCATAAAGCCTTCTTATATTCTTGATGTTTTTATCATATTTCTCATAAGTGTTTTTTTTTAATTGCTGTTGGATTTTCAAAGTGCGTTTTCTTTTCTAAAACTCTTCAAAAGATTATATTTGAAAAAAATCATAATAAAAAGAGCTTTAAGGAGTTTAAGGCTATACGCATGTTAAAGGCGCAAAATCAACTGATAGAAAAAAACATGAATCTGCAGTAAATGTTAGATTTTATTTTGAAGTATTTTGGTCTACATGAGTACACGTGTATCTACAGTGGAATCTCGGTTATACGTCCAAGTCGGGACTCAAAAATTTGGACGTAGAACTGAGAGGGACGCACAAGTGAAAATAATAATCCGTATAACGCTATGTAAAGTATTCTGGATGAGACTACACCAATTCGACGTACAAATGAGTGAGACTTACAACTGAGAGACGTATATTTGAGACTCTACTGTTGCAACTCATTAATCGACGGAGCGTGACTGTGGAAACAACATTACATTTCGCTTAACAACTTTGCACCTTGTTAATTGCAACTCACAAACCAATATTGCAATTCACAATTAGCAACGTTGCCACATCTAGGATAACTGATCAATGGGGACCTGCGGTCTCCTAGACCTGATAACCAGCACCAACCTATAAAATATTGAGGATAAAATTCAAAGATAATCGTGAGGAAATCGGAAGACAGGGAAGACGGAAGGGCTCTCAATCATTACCGAATCATTATTGTTACCATTTTGAGGCAAACACTTAATCTTGCCACAAAGCCACAGCATTAATTACGCTCAGCCATAATCCTTTGTATTAACTAATTGCAGCGCGAAACTCGACTCACGTGACACTTTGAGACTTCCGTTTTATTGTGCCTAGGACAATAGTTAGTGGGGTGCATGCCCTCCCACCCAACTCAATGACGCCAAACTCCAAATGAGATCGCATCGCGTCATGCAACACAACGTCAAATATATTATTTATTGGATGCAACTTGGTTGAATCTTTCATATCTACTGAAACAGAAATGAGAAGGGAATCGGAAAGGGTTCCTTGTTAAAGTAGGAATACTTTTTTGACTCAATTAAGAAAATGTGTCATTCGCCATCTTGTAAAGATTATTTCTTAATCTCAGAATATTTTTATAGCTTATGTCAAGGTTAATTTACATTAAAGTCGCGTCGTGTGTTCGTCGGTGTGATTTCGTAGCCTTGAATCCTTGACCCACCAACGCGTTAACGGCGCATCTCGTATCTACCACTCCGACCGACCAATACCTCAAGGGATGACGGAACAAGCGGGCTGTGACATGTTTTGCTTCTTGGAAGAGTATTTCCGTCACACACAAACTCAGCAACGTGGTCCGTCACACACAAACTCAGCAAACTCAACCCATTACACTCGCAGATTTTCCAAGTATAAACTTTTCTAATCTTTTAATCGATCCCAAAGTATTCAAAGGCCGCATGTTCATTCGAAGCTTTTTATCTGTCCAGAAAACTAAGAAAACCTTTTCATCTACGGTTTCAAGAGAAATGTGTAAGTGTTGAAATGTGTAAAGTTTTGCTTTTATTCGGTTTTTCTAGTTTTCAGGTAGCGCCGAATGGACGAGCTTATTGGATTCTGCACGCTCGAATTTGAGATAAAAGCGTTTTCATCCAGAAAAAGTAACTCATACTTTCAGAGAAACGAGTTTTAGAATCACGCTGATATCTTCCGCCTCTTTTCAGCGCTTTTCCAGGACAAAGATACCAAATCAATTTTCTTCGATTGTATGTTATCACTGTGCAAATCTAATGAAAATTCCTGTACTAATGTGAAGTGAATCTTCCGCTTTTAAATGTATGTTCGCGAATGCTGAGCACTTCTTACAAACAAAATAACCTAATTCTAGACGGAATAGAGCAGTTTTGGTCGACAGTTGAAATTTCTTTATTTACAAGCCTCATGCTTCCAAATCCCACACAGTTGCTCATCGCTAAAGCACGACTTATGCTGAAGTATTTCGCTACTACTTTTAGGAGAGTAAGGTGATATTTTGGTTGGAAAACAATCTCATTACAAGAACACATCTCAGCTGGCATGCACTTATGCAAAAGCTGCACGCAAACTGCATTATTAATGATTTATAACGTTTTAATGTTAACGTTGTTGCGTGTCGGGCAGATGCGTGGTAATGTAACGTTTTGCTTTGAATCCATCTGTTTCATTTCCAACGTAGGTGATGCCATTCTCAGTTTCAAGGGATTCATAATTTTCCTTCTCTGTCTAGATGTATTTATTTCCGTTCGTATTTATTATGATTGATCGATTGAAATCGTTATTCAACACACTTCTCATTACCCGTGTCCCAGAAATAATGGTAAAAGTGTGGGGTTCTTCAGGCTCAATGACGAGGTCTAGTATTTGCGTATTCTGTGCGGCTTAATTTGCATCTTTGTTTGCTAGGAAATGCAGACTAGCGCTGGTCATGCAGGGGCCTGGTTTGTTGAAACGGACTATATCTCCGAGAAAGCATTTCACCGTTATTTATGTGCCGTAAAACTTTTTAGTTGATGAACGGAATGTTTTCGATTATCTTATCGCACGGATTCCATCTGTATATGAAAATATTACTATACACTATCACGTTGACTTACATTAAGCTCACCATAGGTTAAGTAAGGTAAGGTTAGGCTACTTTACTTTAAGTTGTTTTTGTTCTATCTTTTTGATGTTTTTCAAGCTCAGCCATTTTCTACCAGTTGCTTAGTTTTCGTTTGTGATGTTTTTATGAAATCAAATGTTCCGAAATTATATGAAATATCATTGAGAACCTATGGCAACGTTCCCGAAGTGAGCGCTTGGGCTTGTAAATAGCAGTGGAATTGTCAGATTTATAGCAACTTCGTCCCATTTCACTTTTTGAATTTTAAGTAAAACAAATCCCATGGTTGATTTGCGTACGATCCGAAAAAATCATTAATCAATTGTATTTAATTATAGTACTTATATATTTATACTACAAGCTAAATAATCATATACAACTTGGCATGTAATTATATGCCAAGTTATCTCTTCTTTCTCAAGCTAGGCGAATTCTAACCTGCGAAATGGCGGAATCTTACGATATAAGCTTGTGGACTCGATCCCGACAGCTGCTCCACTCATGGAAAAATGTCAAGAACGAATGTGTGTCGTAGAAGCACTCAATCGAGGTCGATCAAGGACTAAAAAAAGCCCATTCCATCTACCAGCCTAAATTTTTACTCCACCAAAAAGATAGCGCGGATGATTGCTCTAACAAAGCGATGGTTGTTTCCAAGACGAAACCGCGCAGTAATGTCGTTTGAGGGTGATCATCTGGTTGCAGTCAACAAAAGAGTTCGTTCATTTGGAAGAGATCTTAGCGGCCGCCCCGGAACGCCCAGCTGGGACGGTGGGCTGGGACAGAGCGTAGGACGGAGTCGGCGTCTTGGCTGATTAAAGAAAACGTCCCAGTCGTCCTTGAACTAAGGTGTCTCCTAACTTTTCAGTTTGCACGACTAACTCGAAAGGAAGTCACTGAAACAAAGAATAGATTACTTGCTTGGAATACCTCCAGGTGAAATTCTGATACGGAATAATTTCCAAGGACAATTATTTCTTAAAAATAGCCACTTGAATGACAGCAGGAGAGTTTTCCACTGAAGGCTTGCCCAGCCCAAAATTCCGATAGAATACGATAGAAAATTCCGATCGGAAAGTGAATTCCGACCGGAATCTTCTATCGGATTACCCAACGGAAATCCAATCGGATCTCATTTCCCATCAACTTTCTGATCAGATTATTTTTCCAATCCGATTTCCCGTCGGATTTTCCACTTTCCGATCGGATCCTATCGTTTTTGATCAAAATTTCCGATCGGAAATCCTATCGCAATTTCCGGGCTGGGTCGATTTTAACAGTCGTACCATGTGAGTTTTGACCCCCTGAGGATTTTCTGAAATGCCGATGCAACCACCTTAACACGTGTGTCGCGCGGGTTGCCTATTTTTCATCGCCTTGGACTCCAGTACAGTCCGTTAGGTGTAAGCTTACTCTGAGTCTTTATTGAAGCGTCTCAAGGCTGGAAAAATGAACTTTGGAATGGGTAAGACAAAGAGAACAATCTGTGGAGCACCGAAACA
>Ga0058701_10003628_pt1 | contig 12286 bp, 6 predicted proteins | sample AgamicOrMae_FD_97039 | JGI IMG/M metagenome (GOLD analysis project Ga0058701, IMG submission 97039) | Agave microbial communities from Guanajuato, Mexico - Or.Ma.e | ecosystem: Host-associated > Plants > Phyllosphere > Phylloplane/Leaf | place: Guanajuato, Mexico | collected 2012-06-04
GAGAAAAGTCGCAAACGCCAAAGTTCGTATAGGTTAGGTTAGGTCAAGTTAGGTTAGGTTAAGTTAGATTAGGTTAAGTTAGATTAGGTTAAGTGAGGTTAAGTTAGGTTAGGTAAGGTTAGTATTGCGGTTTGGCGTTTGCGACTTTTCTCGTTTAGCGGTTACGGATTGGCGCTTGTGGTTTTTAGCGCTTGTGACAGCTACCCGTTTTAATGTGTTCTATCCCAGCCCAACCTGCGGGAGCGCTGCAGCTGCGAGGCTGCCTCTGCGGCTCACCACTTTCAAGCCGCAAGGATCTTGGCACTCTCTGCAACACGATTAAGTCCATCTCGAAGAGCTTTGTTAGATTGGGCCAATGTTTTATCAGGGCTCTGAATCTGCACGATGATAGCTAAATTTGCTCGCAATCTGTGGTGGGTGGAATGACTCGGCCATTTCCGCTCATCTCGCGCCTCGTTTGGGCTAATGAAAAAAGAATGCGTCGTCATTGACAGAAATACCGCAGAGGGAATCGGAAGACTTCGGCGAACCGCTGCAAATAGAATCGGTTTCCGAAGAATATCGCCTAAAACTGGTAGCTACTTTATCCGATTTTTTTACGAAGTCACTATTCACACGGTGCCCCGTTTAAAATGTATTGGGTTGGTTTCTGTGCGTTCAAGTTACCTCCCATTTAAAATGCATCAGGTTTCCGTGCGTTCATGAGTCTCCTTTGTATTAACATAGGCGTGCGCATAGAACTGACCTTTTCTTAGGGTGGTAAACGTAAAGGATCTTGTCACTTGTTTCCGTTTGTTATAGAATAATTACAAGTCTTCGTTAAGATTTGGTCAAATACCTTGTACTCGCTGCAATGGCGTTAACGCTCGGCTTTTTGACGGAAGGAAGCAGTCTGCTAAACTCGGAGCGACGCGTAAAATTCTGATCTTTGACCGGAAACTGTTGGAATAAGCAGAAAAGTTTGAAAAATATACCGAATTTTCATTACTATGAAAACAAGGGATATTAGATTTTGAATTCAGTATTTACATAATAGCCGTGGTTTGTATCTATGCTCAATTTCGTTAAAAATAGCTATTCAAGTGCTGTTTTGTTTTTGTTTTTTGTTTTTTTGTTTCAAATTGCTATAAAATGTGCTATTTTTCCTTTGTTTCAGGTAAGACAGAAATTCGGACTAAGGGTCATCACAGCAAGGTAAATCGAAGAACTTTAACCTAAGTTAGGTCAATATTAAGCTAGGCTACGTTAGGTTAGTTTAGCCCTGTGCCTCGCTCTGTTCTCGAGATACGCAACATACATAAGAGGTGGGAAACGCAACCTGTCAAGTTTGCATGTTACCGCGAGGCCCCCGTCGAGCAACCGAGCGAGGCGAATAAACTTGCGGTTTGTATCCGTAAATTTGCGCTAGTGCACCTCCCGCGAAGTCTGCTTCCCGGCAGATTGCCGTGTGGGGATTTGGGCTAAATTGAACGTCTGCATAAAGTCGTCCGTGGGCGCTGATGACCGCGTTAACGTGACGTTCCGTAAGGTGGCGCCTCTGCTTTCGCCGAAGCTCTCCTGCCAGCCTGCTGCCAGCCTCCTGCCAGCGCCTGATTCCATTTTGTCGCACGCCGCCAGCCCTAACATGGTTTGGGCTCATTATAATCTCCTAGGTGCTCTGTTCGCTTCGACCCCGTTTCCGCTACGCTTCAACGCGAAATATTTTATTTATACGTTTTTTAAAATTTCATAACAACTCTTCTCCCAGACATCTTGCAACGCGGAATCGCTTTACTCGGCTGCATTTGTTATGTCCGTTGCTTCCTTTGCTAACTCAAGCGGAGTGAGGCACAATCTATTGTTACGCAAAAAAAAATTAAAAAAATGACTTTGTCATCTTTAATTTCTGTCACGCTTTGATCCTATACCGAATACAACCGTATCTGTCGAAATAACAATCATTGTTTGTCGCCTTTACTTTTTTTGTCACCATTACAATGTTTTTACTAACTTTAACCAAATAAAAATTGTACTTTTGACAAAGTAATTTTTTGCGTGCTTATACCTGCTGTAACCGAGGAGTAATCGGCATCAGGCTTGGAGACGATACGTCAGTTTAGGTTTGTCGGTTTCCTGTGCCCCCAACGGTGATGAGAGATCGAACGTAAGAGGAAAGGTTATGCATCCTTTAAAATTTAGTTAGCACAGAAAAAAAGGTTTTGTTATACCAACAAAGTCAATTTTTAAAACAGGGATAACAAAAATATTTTGTTACAACAACAAAATGTTTAGTTCTATCAACAAAACGTTTGGTTGCTGCAGCAAAATTTTTTGTTGAAGCAACAAAAAATTCATTTGTTGTCCCTAATTTTGTTGCCGTAGCAAAACCATGTTTTTTCGTGAGTGCTTTTACGGGAAGAGTTAGAGCCAAAATCAAAGAAATCTAAAGTCAAAGCCAATTGCTTTCTATTGGTCCACGTATCGTCCAGGGGATCTAGATGTTTGGTGGGATACGATGGGTGGACCCTGTTAGATGGAACCAGGTGGGTGGGACCAGGTGGATGGGACCTTTCGGTGGGTTCCCGGATCAGCGATCTCTATTCAATGAGCTTCGCTGTTGTGTACTTTACAGCAAGGCTCTTTGAGAAGGAGCAATTTCGAGGGATTGCCGTAATGCTTCCATTCCAATTTAAAATCTGATCACCAAAGTCGTCCCTATCTACCGATGAAAAAGTTTGTTCTGCCGATGAAAAAGCTGCCTAGTGAATTCGACTTGGAACTCTGCGAGGGAACTACTAGCTTTAATGAAATTCATAAGGGAACGTCCTTTCCTCGGAACTTCGATTTGGTACAAACATTTTTGGCCTTGTGGAGGATAAGTGAAAGTCAATCCTATATTTACATGAGGTAGAGTAAGCTCAGGTTTGGCCCATGAATACCCAAGCCGAGCTTACATTAGCCGATTAAAACTTTTTTTGAGGGGAGGGGGTATTTTAGTATAGGCTACGTTTACGTTTTAATCTTTTTGAAACTATAAGCGTTAGTTTTGGTTGGAGAACTTCCTTGTTACAAAACTACCTTGGTACTTCTCGGTTACATAAGTTCTTGGGAGAACTTCCCTATTAGAGAGCGCCCTTTTTGAAGAACTCTTTTGTTGGAGGACTACATTGTTGAAGGACCTCTTTTTGAGAGGACTTCCTTGTTGGAGGACTTTCTTGCTTGAGAACTTCCTTATTGGAGTACATCCTCATTTGAGGACTTCCTTATTGGAGAACTTCCTTATTGGAGGACTTCCTTATTGAAGTACTTTCTTATTGGAGGACTTCCTTATTGAAGTACTTTCTTATTGGAGGACTTCCTTGCTAGAGGACTTCCTTGTTGGAGGACTTTCTTACTGGAGGACTTCCTTTTATAGAGGACTTCCTTGTTGGAGAACTTCCATGTTGAAAAACTTTCCTATCGGAGAACTTCCTTGTTTGAGAACTTATTTGATGGAAAACTTCCGTCCCGGAGAAGTATCGTGAGAGATTTCTGAGCTGAAGACTTTCCGTTGAATGTCTGATCGGGAAAACTTCTTGCACTCTCCATCGAAAGGATTTTCGTAGCAATTGGTGATTACGCATATACTAATCCGTCGGCTTTCAGGACTGACTTTTATTTATCAGTAGAAAGAAGTAGATTTTGACAGCCCCCTCAAAGCGAGAGTCTTGTTTATCTTGGAATCCGGCGTCGGAATACAAAGCTAGAGCATGTATATTCAAGGGATTTCCCGTATAAAATCGAAGGCACGGGAAACAGGCTGTATCTACACAAAGCAAGGTACTCATCCTACGCACCAGAGGGCGCTCTGCAGTTTTCCTCGCACGAAAATCCTTTAGAGGTTCGCCTGCAAGTGGCACTTTGAATGAACTTCCATCAGTTTTCCCTCAATCGTCGACCTGTTCCGTAGATTGACCAGCATATCCCCCCCCCCACCGGTTCATACGCACCTTTAACATAAGACCTAGCCCACGTAATACAATATTCATACCTCTCACACTGATTTATTCTTCTTCATGCTCAATTTAATTCTCTGCAAGAAGTTAGTTTCATAATTCAGATTTGACGAATTTCATCTGAACCGTTTTGATTTCCTTTGCTCAACCCTTATGCGTTTTTTGTTCACATTTTTGCCACTGCAAGCGCTGCTCTCATTAATCGATTTTGCATTTAATTTCTAGACATGAGAAGAAACGTCTGCTTCGAGAAATCCAAGAAAAAGTAATTTAGTCCTTGCTATCAAAAGTAAATAACTAAGGAGAAGTAATTAAGTTAAAGAATTACTAATTTGACATTTAATCTTACAAGTAATATTTAGAGCACTCCGCTTAAAGATATCTATTCTATTATTATAGAATATCTTAGCTTTTCCGACGGTCATTGTCTCCTCAAAGAAACAAAATATACCAGCAAGTTTGCTTATTTTAAATCTGACCAACTTAAAACTTTGAAAGAAGTTGTAAAAAAAATGAATTTCCATTATTATAATTTTAAAAAATACATTATCTTGCATGAAACGTTCTACCGCGGATTTATTGTTTTTTATATGTGCTTCCGATGTCTGGTTTGCCCTCTTCCAAACTGTAACAGCCAGCGGAAACGCTCTGAATTTTAATAACTTTTACCAAAAAGTTTCAAGTGAACACATCGAGCAAACTAAACTGGAATGAGAATCTATAACTGAAACATTTCAATACTAATTAACCCTTTGGCGACGCGAGGCGGCTCTGAGTCACCATGAGCGACTTCCCGAATACGCCGCGAGGCTGCTGTCAGCCGCCGCGCTGCCGTTTCTTGGTCCGTCGCTTGTTACTTCGTTATGCGTTGAGATATTTAGTTTATATTATATTATAGATATTTAGTCGTTATGCGTTGAGATAACTAGTATTTAGGTGATTTTGTTTCTCTAAAATAAATGCAAAATACGTTATTCTGCTATCATACCAAATGTGCCTTTTTGAAAGAAAAGTAAAAAAAAAATCAAGGTACTTAATCTTTTATTTTCTACCTGCTGACCTTACCATTCGTAGTAACATTTACATACTATACACCGTTAGAATCGTGATAAATAGACAAATACAACGGTGAATAACAAACGTACTTTACAAAAACTTTGTAGCGCCAAAAATGGGGATAAACTTTTTTTTAAGAAAAAAAATCAAAAACGTAAGAATTTTTTTTCAACTCGTCCAAACTACAAAAAAAGTATTCATTTCCTTAATCACTTGCTTGAGACTGAAAGCCTATAATCTAACGAAGATTTTAATAAAAACCGCATCAATTTAGATAGAAATTTCGCGAAGTTATGCTATAAAACGTGAACAGGGGTACCCTATCGCTGCGCCGTCCCCCAAAAGCACTGCGTGGGTAGCGCAGAGAAACGGGCGTCAAGCGCGGTCGCCAAAGGGTTAATGTATGGCTTGATCCACATGGCTACATAAATTAGAACTGAAAGTATAGAACCTCGTGGGTAAAATACTCAAATGTCAAGATTTGCATGTTCGTGAATGAGTTCCTCGTTTGGAATCACGAACTCAAGAATGCTACCGCTTCGAGATTGCTACCGCTTCGCTTTACCGTCACCAAGCCTGATTCCCCTTACCTTTCGGCAGCAGTGATTATTTCGAAGAAATGAACGACATCAGGCAAGGTAATCGTAAGTTTAGGTTAATTTAGGTTAACTTCGGTTTCGTAACTTGTGCGCCGCTCCGCTGACACCCCTTTTAGCTTGGCGTTGAAAAGGTGATGCAATTTAGATGAATATTCAACCCTATATATTTACAGAAAGAAAATATGTCGGGGAGCGTAAATTGTCTCATCAGTGCATTGTAAAAAGAGAAAATTTCAGATGCAATAAAAGTCAAATTATTGGTCTGAAAAAAATTAAGTCCCGATATTCACTGAATTTCAGTCGTATATCGTTCTTAAAATAAGATTATATAAATTAGAAATGATGTATGAAATTCAGTTCATAATTGGACTCAAATTTTCGTTTTTCAGATCAGTGATTTGACTTTTGCTGCATCTGAATTTAAGATTCTCTTTTTACAGTGTAACGCCAAAAATTAAAAAAAAATGTAAGGCTTGCGAAGTCTGGTTGCGGAAATAGGGCTTTCGGCGTGACGATTTGCCCGGAATATTAAGGTTTTGGCAGTGCTGCCAATTTTCTCCAAAAACAATGAGCGCATAGATGAGTGGAAAGTCAATGAAGTGTGAGTGTAGGCGCGTAAGTTGTTTAGATTGGCGATAAGGCGGAATTGGCAGCACTGCTGGGGGAGATAACAGAGTGGTGACCCTTGCGCTCCACTCCTGGTGGAACGGCGAAACGCACTTTGCGGGTTGCTGGGCCCAGCGGGGAGGAGCGCCACAGTGTTACCAGATTCCGCAATTTCGTAAATTTTAATCGTGTCTAACTTTTTAACCATTAAAGATAACCTAGCATGTCGGGTGTGTTCTGGATCGCTCTTGAGCTGAGCATTCCAAAAATAGGATTAAACATTATGTTATCTTTAACGGGTAAAAAGTTAGACGCGTTTAAATTTGGCGGAGTCGTGGAATCTGACAACACTGAGCACCATTCTCTCCCGAAGGGGGGGATGAGGCGGCGCATTAAGAAATATCATATGTGTATTTCTGAATCAGAGCGCGGACTGATAACCGCGTTAATGTACTGTAGGATGACGCCATGCTCCTTCCCGCTCTTTTAATCAAATCGAGAGCGCAATAAATTTTCATTAACATTGGATTACAGGCAGGATAAACGTATCGGAGGCGCACACTCCTCGAAAAAATGCATTAAAATGAGACAGCTATAATAAAACTGGATATCTGTCATTAAACCGAGCCGCTTGGGGCGATGTCAAACTAAATGAGGTTTGCAGAAAGGGGAGATGGAATGGAGAGAGATAGGTAGGCAATGTGGCCAACAGCTGTGTGCGGCCGGTTGCCTATGCACGCTTGGTCAGGGGCCTTTCACGCAACAGAAAAGTTGAAACTCCACTTCGAAGTTCGGTTTTGAAATGAAGTAAATACCTGCGACAATCGGGTAGCTGTCATAAGCGCCAAAAACCACAAACGCCTACGCCGCAAGCGCCAATCCGTAACCGCCAAAACGAGAAAAGTCGCAAACGCCAAAGTTCTTAACCGCAATACCAACCTTACCTAACCTAACTTAACCTAACCTAAATTAACCTAACTTAACCCAACCTAACTTAACCTAACCTATTCGAACTTTGGCGTTTGCTACTTTTCTCGTTTGGCGGTTACGGACTGGCGCTTGTGGCGTTGGCGCTTGTGGCGTTGGCGCTTGTGGTTTTTGGCGCTATCGAATGCCCCCCCGACAAATCAAATCTTTTTAGGGTAGGAAATCCAGTTTGCATTTAAAATCTCTTGAAAGGTATGGAAAGCTTCAGAATCGGTCTGCTAAAGGGCTGTGTTTGAAGCACAGAATGAGTGCGTTGGAAGATTTTTATACCGATATGTTCTGTAACTCATAAAAGGCTCTTCCCATCCATGCTCTGTGTCTTTTTTTCGGCATATACTTTGTTTTGTAATGTTTGTCTTTCGTTTTCCTCTGTGTCGGAGAGTTTCCCATTCTTTGGATCCGCTCTTGTTTTAGCCTGAGTTAATTTTCAAGGTTTTTCTCTCAGGATTCCTTTTTCCAAGTAAGCCTTTAAAGGGCGAGGAATGAGAATAAAGTGTTTATAGACGCATTGTTTCACTGGAAAGCTGCTTATAAAACCTTGGACACCTGAATGAAGAGCATGACAATGAAGCTTGTCTTAAAGATTTCATTGATATAAATAACTTGGGACTCGCAAAACTAGGGTACATATCTGCGCCATTTTGGAAGTCGCAAATCCATTAACGACATTATTCTGATGCTTTGTTGGTACCGCTAACAATGACCGCTGCCAATGAAAGTTTAGAATAAAAGCCGACTAAATGCTTTCTTCCCTCGACAAGAAACTATTTTTAGCCTTTCAAAGAAAACCCTTTTCTTAGAAACTTAACGCCAAAAGAACTTTTCGATCTTTCTCTGTCACAATCGCTTAACAAAATTTTGTTTAAAATAACAATATTTTTGTTCTACTTTGGCCAAATGATTACGCAAAACACCGCATAGCGGTACGTCTGTACCAAATACCCAACCCTACCCAACCAAACCTTAATTAAAGTACCGTTTTACCTCTTAACCTTACCTGACGAATCTATATATGTACCCTAAACCTACTAAGCCCTACCTAACTCTACCTAACCTTATAACGCCACGTAACATTCAATCTCAATTCAGAAGAGTTAATATTTGGCAAGTGAAAGTTCGAAAGCAAAATAAACTCATGAAGGAATTTTGGTGTTTAGATTTCGTACTAATTAAGGTTTTGCTGCGTTTAAATTTACGCTCACAACCTAACCTTAACCGCATGATAATTCCTTTTTCTGATGAGACGAGATGAGATTTCTACTTCGTATGTTGGTCTCCGTTATCAAATTTGTTTTCACAGAGACAAAGAAATGTTGATTAAACATTATTCCTCTTAAAAACGATCGCAATAACATATTCTAAAGAGATGCTCTTAATGTCCCAAGAAAATCGTATTAATCTTGCAGTATAATATCCTCTGACGTAAGTCAATTCTTCTTTATAGTTTTCTTGCGATCGTTTTTGAAAGGAATTGTCGTAAATCAAGATTTTTTACGGTGTTGCGACTTTTAACAGGCGTGCGTTACCGCACAAAGCATGGATTGTTTTTGTTGTGAAATTAAAGGCAAATCTTGCAGTTTAATGCGAAAAGTTTGCGCTGCCTCTCAGCGCCGTGAACTAGTTTAATGCGCGATATTCTGTGATTGGTCGGAAAGTAAACTTCCGGCGTAAACAATGATCAATAACATCAGCTGTCGATCCACTCAAAAACAAAATCTATCGCAGTTTACGAGCACTAAAAATGGAAGGCGGTGATCTCGTTGCGCCTTCCGCCGCGAGAGAAAGCCCAAATCTCGTCCCATCTTTTTCTGAGTTTCAATTTACATGCACATGAGGAGTTTATGGCACTGCGAAAAAACATGTCAGCTAAAATTAGATCGATCGCATCAGTGGTTCAGGATCTTAAGCCTTTTAACGATCGTCCTCAGAGGGTTTTTAAATGGTACTCTCCTAAAAAGAGACAGCTGTTCTTAGGCAGGGTAGTTATTACATTCTTCGAGAGAAATGACGGATTGAAATGAAGAGAAGTGCGAAGGAAATCGTTGCTGTTGTGTAAAACTCTCGATTGCTGATTCAAAGTTTTATAATTAGAACATTTACTGTTTTGAATGATTTTATGTCATCTTCTTTCAGAGCTTTTACGCTTTTCAAAAAGCGGTAATTGTAAATAATAGTTAACTGGAATTATTGTTCTATTCTTCCGAAATTATTGTATTTCCTTGATTTTCTTTAGAACTTGATCAACTATCGGATCGAGTTTGAAATCATGGCCACAAATTAACGGAATAATGTGTAGGTAGAATAATAATTTATAATTCTCCGGAAACGCTATCAACGCTATGAAGAAATCACATTTTTAGTGCCTTTATTATCTTCATTTGTTTCGCAAGCCAAAAGAAAAACGTAACCATAAGCACGCTAAAGGATATTTCGCCAATTACGTATACGTACTGATTTTGTGAATATTCTACTTGGAAATATTTTGCTGGCATGTATTTTAGTTTCGTGGCTATAAGGACGTGTTTACGCATGCGTTGTTTAAAATGTTTAGTCGTGTGTGGGGGGGTGCAGTTGTAGTTTAATTGTATTTGCGATTTCCAAGTAGGATCACGCAGTTTCTAATTCCCTTGAAGAATTCCTCAAGAGCGGCGCTACGAAGGCTGATATCAACCCGAACTTCGTCTCTCGAAATTCTCAAGAATGCAATTCCAGATAATAGACCGGTATTAACTATCTCATCTAGACTTACTAAGTTTCATCTTACCTTTAGCGGGAAGCAGTCGTGTTTCTCTGGTGACGTTCCGACCCAAACAGCACTCAACCTCAAGTAATTACAAAATGTACAGTAATAATGAGACCCAGGAAGTCGTCTTAAGCGAGCTCCATAATTCTCAATTTAACCCACTACCGCCCAGCGATGCCGTTCGGAAACAGAAGAAAATTTTTTAGAGGATCATTTTAGTTCAGTATTGTCTCAATTTGAAAAATATCACCTCTTTGGAAGCCTGAACTTTAATTATTTAGGCATTTTCTAAAGCTTAAAATTGCGTATTTTAATTGACAATATCCTCAAGCTAAATTTCAGCCCGAATACTTTCGACTGTTATGGGTTAATACTCTAGCAAATATGCAGCCGAAGTTATGCTGGTCGAACTCATTCCCTACCCAACCAAACCTTACCAAGCTATTCCTAACGTATCTACTCCATGAAATTAAGATTTTGATACTCTGACAAAATTATTTGTGCCAAATGGGACGACGAAAGTTTTTTGCTACAGAAACGAAAAGTTATAAGTTCTTTTAACGAAACGTTTCGGTAGATACAGCTGGAATTTTAGTTGTAGCAATGGAAATTTGTTGTTCCAAAGTTGCTCTTGGGGAACAATTCCTAACATCATCTAACTTGCAAGCTAAGCACGTTTAACCAAACTGTACCGAAATACACCGAACTTAACCTAACCTCTCCACACCTAACTTAACCTAACCTATGCACACCTAACTTAACCTAACCTATGCACACCTAACTTAACCTAACCTATGCACACCTAACTTAACCTAACCTATGCACACCTAACTTAACCTAAACTACGCACACCTAACCTAAAACGAGCGAAATGATTAATGCCCTCTCCCGAAAAGGATAGGCGGACTTACAAAAACACTGTAAGTGCCCTTGAGAATCAGCTTATCGTTCACTGAAATTTCATTTTCATTATTATAGCCAGTCATTTCTGCGTGTGTTAAAAGTGTCCAGACGTTGGGAGAAAAGAACCGCCTCAAAGGATCCTTTGTCGGCCGTTAGGACTTAAGCGTATTACTGAAAAACTTCTCCACATCGTTTTTGCTCGGGGAGATGTTGGGATGTGTGCGGCATCAAGGACGGTCCCTCGGCAATCCCCGGCGGCTTAAAGACTCGCCCTAATACCTTCTTGTAATCTGGATTATCTACCCGCGCTACTGTCCTCTTGTTTGAAGAAAATTACCTATCCATAACCGCCATTAATATTCGATTTTGGGCTTTCAAGCTCGTTTAGGTTTGTCCCCCGGAAGGGACATTTTGCAGACGGCCGCAGCACAGCAGTTTCTATCCTTTTGGAGTATGACACGTTTTTGGTAAACTATGACAACGACCTCATTTGCAAATGGGTCAGCGGAATCCCAAAATGGGAGGATATCCATGTATCATCTACATCGCTATCAGAATCGCAATTGTCGTAAAAGTAACTCCACTCAACTTCCGAAACCACTCACTGATAGTTTTCTTCACGAGGAATATAAACATTGGCTGTATAAACCTCGTTTAGATTTTTCGCACTGACGATGCAACCCGATTGACACGAGTAGAGTGCGTGTTGCCTACTTCGGGCGGAATAGTAATTCAGCTCGCAGGAGGCAACACGCATGACAGTCGTGTCTAACGGGCTGCGATATCGTTTCTGTGAATCCTCAGGGACTCGTAACTCTGTCGGAACATCTTAGCCTAGTGCTCAGCAATGTTGTTCAGAAAAAGCCTTTAACATAAAAGGAATTGAGTCTTATATTTAACCCACTACCGCCCAGCAATGCCAGTCGGAAACAGAAAAAAATATTTTAGATGATCTTTTCAGTTCAGTATTGTCTCTATTCAAAGAATGTCACCCCTCTGGAAACCGGAAATTTAATAATTTAGGCATTTTTCAAAGCTTAAAACTTCGTATTGTAATGGAAAAAATCCTTCCAGTTTCTCTTAAGCTAAATTTCTTTCTAAATACTAAGAGCTGTTAAGGGTTAAATATCAGCCTCCAGCAGTTTTTAAGGACACTTTGTAGTTCTTCATTTAAGTCGATTCTGCTTATACCAACCCAAACTGATCCTTGAAAAACATGTGATGGTAAATTATACACTTCGGTGCTTCAGGGTTAAGACACCTTAACAGCTGAATGTCACCCACTGTAATTTTTAAAGGTAGCATTTTCAACCTTTTGGTTTAAATTTGGTGCTACCCTCCGTCGTCAAGCCGAGCGGAGAGATAGCGGAACGAGGCAAAAGGCATCCAACCTAGCCCAACCGATATCATAAGCAAGC
>Ga0058701_10003630_pt1 | contig 12283 bp, 6 predicted proteins | sample AgamicOrMae_FD_97039 | JGI IMG/M metagenome (GOLD analysis project Ga0058701, IMG submission 97039) | Agave microbial communities from Guanajuato, Mexico - Or.Ma.e | ecosystem: Host-associated > Plants > Phyllosphere > Phylloplane/Leaf | place: Guanajuato, Mexico | collected 2012-06-04
GGGTCGCAAAAACGTCTTGACTTGGATCAAAACACGTTTAAAATGTTTGCCCAAACTGGGAATCGAGAGTCTCCCCTGGACGACGTAGTAGGGGTAATATTTTTTTTTTATTGTGGCAGTAGCGAACTGAAAGATCCCCTAAAATATTTTTTTCTGTTTCCGAACGGCATCGCTGGGCGGTAGTGGGTTAAGTCATCATCAATTTTGACCATCATCATTTTTGAAGCGGATATTTCCTCGGTTTATCTTATGAAGTAAATTTTTAACCCACTACCGCCCAGCGATGCCGTTCGGGAAGAGAAAAAAATTCTCTTAGAGTATCTTTTGAGTTCAGTTTTTAAACAATTTAGAAAATATCACCCCTCTGGAAATCTGAAATTTAATAATTTAGGCATTTTCCAAAGTTAGAAATTGCGTAATTTAATAGGGAAAAGCCTTCGAATTTCTCTTAAGCTAAATTTCACTCCAAATACTTTGGGCTGTTATGGGTTAAGATTGGGGAACACCGCTACCTAGTCTCATGCCGCTACAACACAAAATAAAATTAAAAAACAAAAACAAAAAAACAACAATATATTGTGCATTTCTTCCAGGCTAATGGAGCTTCTAGCCCGGCGTCGTTGAAAATGCTGGAGGAGCAGTTAAATCAGCTAGAGAAGCCTGTAACCTTCACTCAAGATCGTGCCTTCGTCCCATCTTTTCTCGAGGAGTGGGTCTTTTACCAAGTGACACCAAAAACTTCATGAGTCATTTAGTCAATAATTTCGTGTGTTCTTTTTTTCACTTCCTACCTTCTTTTCTGTTAGACAATTTTTCCTAGCTGCTATTTAATATTTTTGAAAAGTATTACATTTTGTTTTCATCATCACGCTAAATTATTAAGCTTTCCATTGCCCTTGCCTTGCTCGCATTCGTAATCAATTCTTCCAGGGTAAGAGTGCCGACACTCGAAATATAGAGGGGGCGCTATTTGGTCGGTACTCAGACCATGTGATAAGTACACTGTAAATTTGAAAGGCATTTTCACCTCATGGCTGGAAAGCCGAGCGGAGCGTGGCATAAGTATGAACAGTTTATTGGCATAACGTACTTAATCTAACCCAGGTTAACCTATCGGTCGCCGAGCTTGATGCAACTTCGTGGCTGCAGTTCCTGTTGCAGATGAGATAGCATAAGGCTTGGCGATAGCGGAGTACAAGGCGCGCGAGCAGACGTGACCCACGTTAACCTACGCGGTTCCTTCAATCCTTTTACTGTAATGACAGGTTAAAACAGGGTGGAACACCTGAGGTAGAAGATGCCACCGTTCGAATTTACAGCGTACTCTGCCCAGTCCGTCTTAGATTGAACTGATTAAAGTTGCTGGTTGGAGTGTTCCCCACAGCTTGATGGCGACCGACGGCTGGTTTCTAATTGGAGCGAGATTTGTAATAAATTCGGGCGTGCAACGGATGCTCGTTTTGTTTGTTACTAACTGTAGTGAACAAAACCTGTGTATTTATGAATCGTTAGCATTGCGATGACAAATACAATTCCTGCCAAATTAAATCTTAATTTTATTGTTGTCTTCTTCGAAATACCAAATTCTCCGAAAATATTTACCGATTTTTTGATGGATTTTTACTAGTCTCAAAGGTATTTTCAGGCGTAATCTTTCGGGGGTAATAGTTTCAGATCCGCTTCATTATGAATGATGGACCGATTGTTAAGTGGGTATTGTTGATTTCAAACCTTAAGGGACAATCTTGATTTTAATAAGCAATCTTGATTTTGGAAAGCTACTGATCCAAAAAGACATCACTGAAGGGGAAGACAGCTTCATGGGGAACCAACGAGTCGGTCAAGAAACAGGCTGTTCCTGCTAGTCCTTCGTACAGGCTGAACGGACAGTCGGGCGTTCGGGCACCTCGCTTGAATTCGTCGGTCTGCAAGTATGCCGCGAATTTCTGAGCCCGATACAGGTGCATTGAGTCGTTTGTGAGCCGGTAAAGAAGTAGGAACACGTAGCCGTTGCCAGCCACTCCGTGGCATATACCTGCAAAATATTCCGATGACAATTCATCCTGACAGGGACTTCAGGGTAAACGTGACTTCAGAACCAAAATATGCGAGATCTGATTTCAATGCCAGAGACACCCAAGAATAATAAAAAAGTTCAGCATTTGTATACCTGGGCCCTTCTTGAGTAATCCGCGTTGCCATACCGCTTCTCCGCATTTTAAGCATGACTGCAGGTACTTCTCGTCGCGCCACAGAAGGTAAGCTTTGGCCATGGTGTATACCACCCCTGTTGAACACATGTCAGTTTGGAGTAAATTTACATATGGATTTTTTTTTCTATTGTTAAGAGTCCCATGTAGCGGAAATACTTGTAAAACAGAGTGAAAATTTGGAATCCTGTCATCTTGGAACAAAAATGCATTTACCTGGAGCACCATGACACCAATGTACCAGCGCACTGCCAGAGTGTCTGATTGGTGCTTCATCTGTGGTACACGGGAAGTCTCCCTCTGGACTTTGAACACTTAATAAATAATCCAGACTGCCTCGAACATCTCTCTCTGCATCAGGAAAAGTTTGGAAGAAGCCAGGGGCAGTCATCAGTACTTGCAGGATGAAACACAGACCATGGGCAGCACCTGTAGTGTTGAAGAAAATTTTTAGGCATAGTTTCTTGTTGACTCTCATACTAGTTTTATGAAAACTTACCAAGATATTCTGTGTCATAGTAAGCATACATTAAGGGGGACTGGCTTCTTGCTCGTTCAGAATAGCTTTTTCCAGAGTCCCACATGGCTCGGCAGAGGTTAAGTATTTCTTGATCTGGAACAACTACTTGGCCAAGTACTTTTCTGAGCCACAAAGCTCCGTAAACATAGCCTGCTCTTCCAACAAATAATTCATCAGAACCTGATGGAAGGAAGTCTTTCGCCAAGCAAGTGTGCGCCAGAATAGAATACATTTGGCTGTATTTATTAGCTGATTGGCTATCTCCTGAAAGTATAAGCAGACAGAAAATTAAAAAAAACAGACTAAATACTTATATAAGAAACACCATTGTGTAACAAACCTGCCATGTGGTAGAGGGCTGCTGCCACAGCATAAACGCCAGTGGCACCTAATAGAAAACCACACTGGTCTCGCCGCCTTCCCCTGTTTTGCTCAAGGAATTGCAGTGCAGCGTTGATATAGTCAATACCCTTTTGGACTAGAAAAGGTTTGTTGCTTTGGCAGATAGGAGACCGTGCAACATGGTAGCACATATAACCAATACCTCCTATACCAACATACAATCCACCATCACCCTTGCTCGGTAGTGGTGGTTCCCTGGCTAACACAAGGTTAACAACATCCCATGCCTCCTGTACTGCCTTGTTCTTGAGAAACTCTGAAGAGTCCAGCTTCTTGTTAAGCCAAGGGTTGACAAAGAACCGGGATTGATTCATTTTAAGACACCGAAAAAGGATAATTTTTGTTTAAGAAAGTGCCGGAAAGGTCCGGTCGATCGCAAAAAAATAAAATAAAAACGATACGAGTTTGACGTTTCTTGTGCTTGTCGCTAACAAATGAATGGACGACTCGAGAGACTAAATCCACCAAACAGCATGGTCGTATATGGAAAAAAGGCGCTATTCACTGTTCGATGTCTAATTTTGAAAGTTTATCTTCTTAGTTGAAAAATCATTGTTGACAAATCGAAGAGGTCCCGGTAGCCAGCCTCTCTTTGTTTTGTTTTTCTTTGTTGTTGTTGTTTTTTGTTTTGTTTTGTTTTTCCGTAGAAGGGTTCGTGTGAATAAGACAGATGTGTTAGAGAGAGACTCAAGGTAGAGAGTCGAAAACCCCTACGTTACGGTGTCTGATTGGTGGTTAATCACTGACCTGATCAATGGGGGCTGTATGCTTCCGCCAATCACAGGCGATTTGAGAATGTTGTCGACTCCCTACTCACAGAGAGGATTTGCTACTTTGAGGCGAACACGTCGGATAAATCCGTATAAATCGTAATAATTGAACGTTAGGAGTAAAACAAGCCTCTGCCCTTCTAAAAATCTTTCAGATAATTATATTTATCGCCAGTTATCGCTCAAGATCCGCTGATTCTCAGATTCGTAAGGGAAGAGTGCAAATATCACATATTCATTGCTTGCACTAATGCAAGTGTACGTAACCGTCCTTGTGCTATTACCACGAATTTTCCGACAGGGACGATTGGGAAGAATGCCGAGTGTATTTTCAAGTCCTATGACTATGAAAATGTTGTGATCCTATGAATTTATATGTCAAATCGGATATGTGTTTGTGGTGACGAATTTCTACTGCCTGATAGCTTGGGGTAGATGTACTTTTGCACCAAAGGAATAAGTGAGAAATATCGCTATGGGTTCCGTCGTTCTGAAGAGTCTTTCGATCCTGCTTGGAATATTTTTTGTGTTTGTTGGAACCTTGAAAATATCCTCTTTCATCAGTAAAGATCTTCACAAAGACCTGGTATGTTCTTATCTGCTCGCTAAAGATCATTTTAGTTATTTTGTGTGTACTACCGAGTGAGCTTGTCCGGCCGGGTATGCAACTGTGCCAGAGCAACTGTCGAGTGGGTTGCCTGTACTGTGGGCGATATTTGTTTTGTTTTCGTACGCCTATTCGCGCTCGGTTAAAAAACGTTTCTTCATCTATTTCACCTTTATCTGGTATTTATTTTAAAGGTATAGTACTCAGAAAGCATCTGTTATTTCAGCAAGCCCACGGCCTTGGCACTGTGCCTTCGTTGGCAAGGGTACTATTTGTGATGGAATATTTCAAAATAATCAGCTAGCCCGGATTTGGGTTATTAATATCTACTCACCTAAACTTTTCTTCACTTAATATTTCTCCAGTTTACCAACCGAGGAATACCGAATACGCCGGCACTGCGTGTGTCTACTCATTTACTTATCCCCAGATAGTCTCCAAAATATTTTCAAAATCCAGTTAAAAAGAGTTTCCCAGGTATTTGCAATCCTTTCATTCTCTTATCCTGATGTATTTCTTGAAAATAGAGGAAGGGAAGTTTGTAGAATGTACTTAAGTTTTAGGAACAATTTTTAAAAGGAATCATCCAACTCAGTTTTATTTTATGTTGTACTGAAAACATATATTTCTGTTCAGTTAAATTTTACATCAAGGAATAGGTTTTTACAGTCACTAGCTTGTTACAGTTTGTTTTTTTCTTATTGTATAATTTTAACCTATGTCCTTTTGTTTCAGAGAAAAGAATATGTTAAATACTCAAGAGTGTTCCCATTCTCAGAGACATTTGATTTCAAAGTGCCTTCAAAATGGTACCGCCGGGTTGTTGGGGGTTTAGAGGTGATTTGTGGCCTGGCACTGGCCTTGGTGCCCAGCAGTAAGTATTCTTGGTAGACAAAAATCTATCAGTAACTAATACCAATAATACTGAATACTTTGGACTGCAGCTAAATCACATGTTTGTTTTTCAGATAAAGTAAAGCAAGCAGCAAATATTGTTTTACTACTTTTAATGTTAATGGCTGTGTATTCTCATTACATGGTTAATGACAAATTTGAGCGAATTGCTCCAGCTCTTGTAAGTTATTCAAAGTCTGTTATCTAACCAAGAATGAAGATGACACTGCCCTCCCAAAATTCCAATGTATACTGTGTGTGTTCCAGGTATTTTTCTTCATGCTGACTGGACGCATGGTAATTGACTGGCAGCTGAAGAGGAAAGCTGAGCAAGCTCTGGATGCTGAACAGGTCAAAGCTCAGAAGCAAGATTAGACGAAGAATACTTCTGAGTGCAACTTGATCAGAAAAGTGCTATGCACTGCTGCAGCAGTGTTCATCAGGGAACATTCCATCATGTTCTGTCTATTTCATTTCCTGATTCTTTTTCTTTGTTATGAGGGGAAGTGTACAGATTGTACTCTGTACAGTTTGATAACTTAAAAGTACTAAGTTTGATAACTTTGTGTAAATTTGGCTGCATTGACAGTGTGTCTCTATGAATTGAAGTTTCAACAGTTAAGAAATACCAAAGTAAGAACTTGATGGTGTAATGCTGAATGAGAATCACATTTAAGAGTGATTTGGCCAAATACTTTGTAGTTTAAGGTCTTTTTACTTAAAAAGTTTTGTCAGACTGTACAAGAGATATTTGTCTCCTATTCTGGAAATCTCACTTTTTGTGTAGAAAGTGTGGGTGTGACTTGTATTTCATTTTTATTTATTGATTTATTTATTTTTGCATTGTGTGAAGACTTGAGGCTTATCTGCCTGGCCAAGGCTTTTCTTACTGAGTTTAACTCTCTAGTGTTGGCATTTTAAGCGGTGATTTTGTGAGGAAACTTTTCTTGGCATGGTGGCATAGGAAGTGAACTGTACATGCTTAGTGTAGATGTTTGAACCATCTACAAGAGCTGTCCTTATGAACTACTCATTGGTCGATCTTCCACCAGCTGATTATTTGTAATATACAGCTAAGTACAAACTCTTGCTCATTGATTAACTTAACAATAATTTTGAACAAATAATTTTGGCCTTTGATTTTTAATATATTTATATTTTAAAAATTTTGTTGTTAACCACCATTGTTTTTCTAGTCCATAGGGCAATGTGTTTGCCACTTTGCTAATATTATTATTTTGTTATTTCTACACCAATCTAGTCATTACTTATCATGGTGTGTGTTCTCAATTTTTTTTAAATATTTTTTTTTGTTAATTACTGAGTCATTGTTTTTCTTTTATACTTTTTTTGTTTTGGTGTTTGCTTTTTGAAGTTGGGTACTGTAGCTGTGACATGACTGTACAGCCGAGGGCATAAATGGCTGATCAGTGATTTCATTTTTTCCAAATTGTGTTGGTACTACTAATGTATTAAGATCGGTAGGTGTTCCCGCGTTTTAGTCGATTCCCATTGTGTTGTCAACCTTAAATTTAAAAAAAAAATCACTTACCAGCTATTTATGCCCTTGGCCGTACGTCCTTTTTACTTGTATGAATGGGTAAATTAAGGTATGAGTATTTGAACATGTATCCAATTTTTTTCCGGAAGCGGGAAAAAATGTAAACTAGCAATCCTAACGACTGCGTGTGCACCTCGTTCTAGTCAAGTGAAGTGCTTTTATTTCCTGTGCATATAACACGCGTAAGTATGTATCGCTTGCGTTGAAGATTCTCATGTACAGGGTATTTGTTGTTCAGTTAAGTGTGTGTGCTATTTTTTAAGATAAGATTCGGTTCTGTGCTGTTTTTAGCGACATATTCAAACAGTCATACGGGTGGATTTTATCATGGCACCAGGATTCTCTTTTCGTAAATGCGCGTTCTTGGAGTTCCCAATGTTCTGTGGAATTTTAACCTACTTCGGCTGGCGTAGCCATGACTTTCTTACATGACAAAAATCCTTTAACGTTTCGCCTTCTAAATAAGTGCCAACGGCTTTTCCCAAGTGCAGTTTCAATAGTCAAATTCATTTTCGAGGCACTAATGGGTTAATTTTTCTGTCCATACAGTAAAATCGTCTTCGCCACCCTAGATTTTCAGACTAATAAAACTTAATTGCAACGAAGACTTCGCGAACTCGAATAGTGCAATTAAACTAAATTGCCGATGAATTTTACAATTTACATATTGCCTGTAGATAAGAATGAAAGAGCTGGACGAGTCTCTTAGGCATTTCAACTTTAAGAAACGTTTTTACTGTATCTTTCCTGACATTAATACACCTTGTTGCCTATTGGTACGTTATGGTAAGCTTTGTGTGTCCGTTGCAGCAAGTCTTGGACGCCTGTAATCGAATTGTTGCTCACCTGAGAAGAACTTGTTTATGTCAGTGGCGAATTTCTTAGCTCCGGAATTCGGAATGTATCAGAAAAGGCTCACCACTAGCCTCCCAACTTAGCATCATGGCAGATCCTTACGTCCGTGTATCATGTGAAACGACTTCGTAATTTGAAAAAGCTTGAGTTTGTCATGATAGAAAGGCGGGAGATGAAAATGATTGGGCATGATGTGCTACAACTCAGCGGTCTCATGAAGGAGTCAAACACCTGAACCTTATGTCAGGCAACTTGGAGAACTCCATTGGACATTTTTATCAGATCGTCATAGGAAGACGTGTCCTACCGTGATAGCCAATCCTGACCACTTTTAGGATAAGTTTACAAGGCTTTGAACGCGTGTCATGAAACTCTAAAATTTTAAAGCTAGAAGCTGTCTGCAGTCATGAACTGAGTTTTATAATCACAGCCTGCATGTTGAAAACACTGACTGATGGATGATAAACTTGTTGGCCGTATCAGGAGGGTATTTCGGTTTTGAAATACCGAATCCTCTGTTTCCTGGACAATTTTATAGCTTTTCTTTTCAACTAAAACTTCATCATGGAAAAAACAAAACTAAAGAATGCTTCGAGAACCCTGACACTTTCAATAAATATAATGACAATGTGAAAAATATGCGCTTTGTCTGATGTATAAATTCCTTTTTTTTTTTTGAGTGTGTGTGTGTGTGTGTGTGTGCATTCAAACCAGTGTTTAAAAGATGTGTACTTCGTCAACGGATTCAGATTATTTGGATGAAATATATCTCAGACAGTGCTTCATCTCTTCCAGAGACTTACATTCGTATCTTGCTATTTCCGAGTAAAGTTATGTTATCTGAAGGGAGAAAAAAAATGTGGGTCAAATGATAAACAGTTTTTTTTTTTTTGAATGGGGAAAGTGTTTGACGGCGGACGATGCGTAAAATGATGGAAGGATTTTGATCGGCAAAAGCGGCAAGTCAACGCGGTAGTAGTTACGGCCACCCGTAACGAGCATTGTTGCTGTCAAAATTACAATTACCGTACCGGTACAATGGATTGCTTTTATTCAGTTAAGTTTTGACAGACCGTCTAACAAGACCGCACTCAATTTCGGGTCGGTGGCACAGGGACGGCATGAAATGTTCAGGTGAAAGCAGCAAAGGCATTTTAAGGTAAGTAAAAATTTTATTGTAGAAAATTTACACGCAATTTGTTCTTAATTTTAATGTGTAGTTTGTCTCATTCTATTGAGAGTGAAAGCCCTCTTTTTCTCCGGAAAAATGAGTTGGGAAAGTTTAGTGGTCCCTTGGGAAATTAATGTAATTATGCCGATACAAACGGGGAATTTTAAACAGCGCTTTCGTTTATAGCGCTCCTCAAAGTAAAATGCCGGATCCCCTAAAAATTGTATTTCCCTTAAACATAATAAAAGCTCACGCGAGAGCATCGATATAAAAGAAATGAAAGTCCATGCAAATTGTTGGCGGTGGTTGTATTTACGAGTTACGGCCGTTCAGCGCACAATTAACAAACGTCTGAAATGAATGTTTGGTATCCCCGGGTCCCCAGGGGCCAATTTGAGAGAGCAACTCGCAATCGAGTTGTCCTGTCCCCCCTTCGGCCGACGAGGCTGGGCGGGCACGGCAAGCCCTTGGCCAACACAGCCAAACCCGAGCCGCGCGGCGATCACCACGCCCTGTGCCCTTTCAAGGGCTGCCTACACATTGAAAACCTTCCCATAGGGTCGACGATACCCGACATGACACGAAAAAGAGCCGAGCATATCCGAGTGATCCCGAAGGGGAGTCCTGGAGGGGAAAGCTCTCCAGCTCCAAAGTAAAGGTAGTCACTGCGCAGACGCACTCGCTGCTACTCGCTTCGTCAAGTTGGCTTTATTCCGTGCTAGAATCGTATTTATTTCTGCGAAAGCGACTCACGATGACGAATGTTTCGATATTTCCCGTGCACTAGCTCTGTTAAACCTCGGTTTGACTCGTTTACAAGCCCGCTCCCGTTTTGTTTAGGTTAGTCGAGTGGACTATCTTCGAGGCTCTGTCCGCGCCCGAGTCAGTCAGTACAACCTGCACGCGTGAAAAATCAATCATTTGGCGATCGCTGTTCCGTATCGGATAGGCGACCGTCGTGATGAAGTAGGAATGTGAAAATAATCTCGTGTATAACCGGCGAATCGAGCACAAGTTTGTCGAGACGTACGAAGTTTGCTTGTATGAGTTGTTGACCCGCCTCGTAACTGGAATAGTCCGCCGTGATGCCTGCCGTGAGAGAAGTTGTAGCTTTTGCCTTCGCCGGTCTCTGTCAGTCGCACAGCAGTAATTGGTGCAAAGGCGCGCGGAGCCTGTCTGCTGGCTCGCTCTGTTGTTTTCTTCGTTGATGGTGTTCATGGTGTGCTGTGATCGTGTATATATCAGTGGATTTGCCTATGAAGTGGTTTATGTCAACGAAAACATCTTTCAACGAAAGTCGACGACGTTGCCGACAAATCATTGGGACCTGCTGACATAAATGTAAGTCTTCCTGTATCAATGTTTTGTGACTCATCAAAGGATTTTATTTTCTGATCCGTTCATTGACCAAGATGACTTAAAACAATTTTTTCCATGTCGTTTGTGTGCCATAGTGTTTTGACTATTCCCCGCGTCCATTCGCGCTTTTCGTACCCATGCCAGCAACGACAGAAGTGGCCTGAGCACCTGTTTTCTCTTCACATCTGTCACTCAGGGGATTCCGTTCGAATTTAGGTCAATCCCATTTATGTTCACCCCTCCTCCCGCCCCCCGTGTTCAACCAAGGCACCACAAAGAGCCTAGACGTACGTCGAACTGTATTAGAGATCGTTCGATCAACGTTTCTGTCAAAACTTCGTCGTATATTCGTGAAAAATAGCCACATCCGAAATCTGAAGGCATGACGATATTGTTTATTGACTTGCATAAAACATGAGTTATTTATTTTCCTGGCGGGATTTGGAGGTCCTCAAAGGTCCGCCAGTTTTTCCAAGCGTGCCCCTATTTCTGCTTTATTGATAACCGCACAGTTATATTTATTCATACCGTAAACAAAGAGGCCGCGTAAAAATACACACCGTGGTTTGGATAAAAATTTAACACTCCACCACAAACTGTTTACAAAGCTGTATTTACTTTGCTTACCCTCACTTTGTGTACATGTGAAAATTAATTGACCTTAAACGCCCGATTCTGCATATTTTCGTGATTCTGACCACGAAAGGGCTTTTTCTTTGTGTGCGGTGAAATTTTACTGTGTACGCTGAGCAAGGTAAGGAGTGGTAGAGTTAGTCGGTCAGCAGCTCCTTCCGTCGTGTGTCCCTTTAACCTATTTAAGCTCACTGTCAGTCGTTACCGTTCCGTGCGATATTTTAGAACGAGTGTACAAATATTTCAATCAAATCTGCGCTACTAACGTGTACGTACACAAATAAACATAGAAAATAACAAAACTTGTTAGTCGAAAGAAGAAAATGAACGTTGCGGACTGAAAACAAAATAGCCAAACTTAATCCGTTGAACTAAACGAACAAAAATCCTTAAAATAAATGTGCAACGCGCTTAAAAGCCCATTGAAAATTACTCATAGGTTATGTAAATTGCGCGAGAAAAACCAAATGAGGTGAAAATTGAGATTTGCCTTAATTGAATTGATACGGAACGGGAAATAAAGGCCAGATGATTTGGGAGTGGAAATGAGCCTAGTCCACGGTTCGATGCTCCTATTGCGTGTCGAGAAATGTCGTTAAGCCGGATTTCGCACGACGGTTAAGTGATTTTACTTATATAACTTGAATTTCAAAACATTTCGTGAACTATTTTTAGTCAGGCAATTTGCCAATTATTTACCTACCCTTTCAAGGAGATGGGCCTGTAGTAAGTCACGAATTAGGGCTTACCCCTTTGCGCAGGTCACGGCACAAGTGTTCCTTTTTTCCTCGTTTTTGACATTTTTCAGACTGTACAGTAGGCCTTGTACGTGATCCAGCTTAAGTTAGCATATCATCAAATACAACCGTTTTGATATCCCCTGTGCGGGGAACTTAAAAAAAAACTGTTATTTGAGCTATCTTGAGCCGTGGGAAATTAGTCAAGACGAACTTGAACTAGCCTTTGACTAATCGCATCTTGCTTGAGCGAGATCACTTACTGTGTTTATAATCACAATAAATTTCGAAGCACTTTTCTAAAACGTAGAAAACAAGCCCCCCCGTGGGGAGGGTCATCAAAGTTTGATGAAAAGAACACTTTTAGATTATAGAAACATCAATTTACTCAGCCCATAGCACCCAGCTTTTCTCATCGGAATTTTTTCCTCAATTTTTTATAGGGCATATTTCCCGGCGTCAAAATGTATGCATGTTTCTATGCGTGGGCGTTTTTTTCTTTGGTGTGCTATTGCCAGTGAAATTATCGGGTACAGGGAGCAAAGTCGCGTTAAATACTCAGTA
>Ga0058701_10003631_pt1 | contig 12283 bp, 7 predicted proteins | sample AgamicOrMae_FD_97039 | JGI IMG/M metagenome (GOLD analysis project Ga0058701, IMG submission 97039) | Agave microbial communities from Guanajuato, Mexico - Or.Ma.e | ecosystem: Host-associated > Plants > Phyllosphere > Phylloplane/Leaf | place: Guanajuato, Mexico | collected 2012-06-04
ATATTTTTGCTGTCCCTATTTTAACAAATGATTTTGTTGGTATAACGAAACCTTTTTTTCCGTGTAAGGGGTGGTCCAGGTCTCTCATAGACCTAACTAACAAACATTGCCGTGCTCCTCCAATTCTAGTTTTGAAGGTTAAATTGTGTTCCTCTGTGATCCACTTTCGCTTGTGAGTGCAGCCAAGCCTAAGACAGACTAGAGAGGATTGTTACTGATGCGGAGATCATGGCATAACCTTAATTCACCTTATTTGCGTGATTATATCACAGTAAAAACGAAGCACCTGTTTTAGGGAGTTCTCCCTGTTTTGGGTATGAAACTAAAACGGGGGTAGTATGTATTTTGGTTATTCTTCTAGTTAGAGCTATGTTCAGCCATATCATTTGAAAGGTCTCGGCGAGAGCTTCCATTGATACGGCTGAACATAGGTCAATGTTCAAAAATTTCCAAAATGCGTACTACTTTCGTTTTTATTTCACACCCAAAACAGGTTTTGCATACCCTTAAACGGGTGTTTTGCTGTGATGTCGATAGACCTTATGATATAATTAAAGCTGGAACAAGGCGCACCTGAAAGGTGGATAATCTTCAAAAAGGAGAGTGTCACTTAATCTGCACTCTAATTTTGAATCAGAGACTATATGAGATTCAGTGAAAATTCATTGAATCTCAAAGACTCTTCACCGATTCAAATTTAGAGTGTAGCTGCTGGACCATAATGAAAACGAAACACCTGTTCTAGGGAGTTCTTATACCTGGTTAGGGTGGGAAAATAATGTGGTGGTAGTAGATATATCGAGTATATTTCAAGAGAGATGATGATTTACGTCGAACCAGGGAGGATTGAGATAAAAATTTTGTCATGTTATGTCAGCCCTCGTCAATTTTGGTGGGGTAGGTCAGGTTTAAGGCGGAGGTCCTAATTTAGTGAGCGAATTTGCAGTCGCCTGCATTGCAACAAAGAATGAGAGTCGGAAAAGCGCAGTTGGTGTCAAAAGAGATCTCAGAAGCGTCGAGGCGAACCCAATAACCGCTGTTGGCTGAATCAAAGAGGATTAAGACCACGTTTTGATGACCGCTTCTTCCCACGCCAAAATAGACACCTAGCTTACTTTAGAGCTTCATTCAGATTGGAAAGCAAGTTTATTGAGCAGGAAACTGTTTTGGCACTATTCACAGATGGAAGAATTGACTTTGCCGTCAGTCAGTCAGTTAAGATATCATAGGCAAGCCGGATTAAATAATTAGAACTTAAAGATATAATATGATGGGAGAACGAAATGAACTAGGAGTCCAAAAGGTTTTGTCCGGTTCTGGCCGTGCTACAAGGCGGTGGCCAATGTATTTCTCCATAAGGCGGAGCCTTCCTGCGCTACCAGAACCGGACAACACCTTTTGGACGGCTACAACCAACACAAATAAACAAGGGAATATTCGAAACATATTTGGAAAGCGTTGAACAATATGTGCTGATAATTTGTACACCGGATATCAAGGATATCAGCCGGATATGAGTTATAATAAACGGACATCAAGAGAAAATTGGCCGAATTTCAATTTAATATTTGACAGATTTCAGCCATCAAAAAATATCTGCTGGATATACTCATTATCCAGATATTAGTAGACACACAGAAATGATTTCTAATGCCAAGATTTTTTTTCTTGATATTGTGGCGAAACATTTTTTTTCTTCCCGTTTTTTTTTCAGCAAGAAATTTTGTCTTTCTGCATGGGAAAAATTCTGGTGCTAAGAGCAGAAATTCTTGCGTCACGGAACATTTTTTTTCTCTCTATATCAGAAAAAAATGGCATCGGAAAACATTTCTGTGAGTGCATTGGTAAAAGAGTAAAAAACTTGAAAAATCGCTGGAAACAGCAATATGTTTTTACCGAATCCAACAGCCGGATAATAACCGGATATCAGCCGGATATCAAGGCTTTTGTACACCGGATATCTTGAGTTGTCACCCCTTGCCATTGAAACAATATTAAGTAGGTTACTGTAAATGACATCCAATATTAAAATCGGCCAAAAAAGTGGTGAACTGCCGAAATTATTGAATTTCTTTCGAGGCTTTGGTCTTGATCTAATCAGGAAATAATAGGTCCGAATAGCGCGTGACCCAAATACTTGATTCCATTTGATAAGGTTTCGAAAAATTAATCACGGCAAACAAGAGACGCGACACAAGGGGCAGTCGTACGTGCTTGGCTTCGGTGGGATTTCCTTTGCTGCGATGTTAAGTCTCCGACGTCTGTTTTTAGGTAATCTCGTTTGAGTGTGTTCATTGGCCTGTAACGTTCCAGCCAATCAATTTACAGAGATGTAATGAAGCACCTTGTAAGTCTTTCTTGAGTATTCGTAAAGTTTCTGCCGATGCAGAAAAAAAAGAATTAGCCTGAGAATATTTTTGTGAAAATTTGGAGAGCACTGATTTTACCCAAGTGTGGGATCCAAACAGCCTATTGTCTTGTTATCTTCGTAATTAATTGTTTCTTCGCGCGTCTCTAAATGAAAATTCCGCCATAAAGTAAACTAATTTGGATTCCTTAACGCCGAAGTTTTGCTCGAACTTTATAGAAACGCTGTAATGCTTTTAAATAATCCCGTCGAAGAAAAAAAAAGGCGGTAAGAGACTTTAATCCTTGCAGCTACCTAAGCGCTCCGAATGCCTCGCGGAACTTGCAGATCCCCTCAGCAAACCATCGTGTTGAAAGTAACTCTCGACAATGACAGAATAAGACCCTTTAAGACTTCACTTAAGGTGCCGTCGAAAGGAAAATACATTTATTATTTTTACCCTCTTTTTAAAGAGGGGTTGATGACTTTTTCAAAGAGCGTTTTCGCAGCAAAGTTGCCGATGTTTATAAAACCACTCTTTCTCCGTAGATGCGACGAATAATTTATTCATCTCCATGTCGCCTTTCAACATTTGAAGGAGCGCGCAAGTTTAAATTAGAGGATGGCCCTAATATGTGCCATTAAGGGTAATAGAGCGTTGCGAAAGATGGAAATTTCTTAAACGGAATTTTAAAAAGCTTTCTCAGTTTGAACGCGGATTTTTGTTCATGGGCGCACAGAGAATGGATCGCAACCATACGGCGGAGTTCGGCCGTCGTTGCATTCAGCCGGAGCGCATTATAAAGGCAAAAGCAGCCGTTATTCCGCCCTTTTGAGGGTAAGCGATGCCTTCAGCGTTGTTGCGGGTCCGGGGGGGGGTGCTTGACACACATTCGGGCGGAGCGGCTGAGTGCAACATCGACTGAACGCCGGTTCTCATTCTCACTCTCAATCTTAGCATTTTTACTTGAAACTGTTCCTTTTCACTTCTAAGTAAAAAGGACAACTGTTTTAGCGAGTTTTATACCTGTTTTGGGTGTGGAGCTAATACGGGGGTGACGGGGGCAGTGCGTATTTTGGATACCTTTCACGATAGACCTATGTTCGGGCATTCATTCCAGTGGTCTCGTTGAGAGCTTTCCATTTATATGGCTGAACATATTTCTGGGGAAAAAAAATCTATGTACGGGAACCCCCGTTTTAGTTTCAAGCCCAGAACATGTGTATGGCATTCCCTAAAACGTTTTTTTTCTGTTTATTTTAATTTTACTGATTGCAATCCACACCATATTAACCCTTTCAAGCATTAAGTTATCGTTGACTCGCTTGATTGAATGCTTCATTGTATGAACCCCAACCCAGGTTATAAATTTACGTAGCATTTTCCCGGTTGTTGGAGGAACTTTGCTGAATCTCATCTCACTCTTTTATGACATTCACTAGCTCTGTCTCAATCGTTACTTTGATGCTGATCCAGCATTTGAACGGAAAAACTAGGCGTTTTTATTGGAGGTGATGCAGTAGACACGTTTTGTGACCGTAACAGCACATCGTAAACGACAAAATGGTGTTGAAGAAACACCCAGGTTCGAGTTGACCTGTCAGCGGTCTAGCAATCTCACTTCAATTGTTGAGGGCTCCTGGACAGTTCTCTCCTTATTTCGACACTTCTTAATGAGATTGTGGTGAAGGCACTGCTGGGATCCCATTCAATAGGTGCTTGCTGTCTCTCTCACTCCTTTAACTAACTTTTAAAAGCAGCCGAAAAGGGACTACTGTGAATCAACCAACGAGACTTCCCCGAAAACAGAATATCCTCAGTATCACTTTTTTTTATTTGCAGTCATTTTTTTTGCGAGTGATTTTGTTTTATGTTATTATTTATGTGTGCGGAGTGTACTTCTTCCATCATCCAATGGTCGCGATACGTCATGCCAGTGGACAAATGGAACAAATGTTATTGAATCATTTTAAATAAATATAGACTTCACTGAAGGGTGTTGCTGTTGACCCGACAAGCAATTAGTATAGGGAGACATGAACGCACGTAACTAATCTAATGTATTTCAATGGGAGGTGACTTAACGCTTGGTACCCAACCTAAAACATTTTATATGGGGCAGTTGGGTTAATAGACACTCCCATTGCTAAAACTGCACATTCATCAGATACAAATTCACTATCGCCACAATTAAAAGAAAAAGAACTCGCTTTTAGTCACATTTTGTTCAAGTTTCTTACAAAAAATTGCATTTCAGTCACCTGCACATATAAAGAAAAAGAAACTTAAGAATACCTTTAGTAAGTTTGCTTATCAATATTACAGAAGAGTGCATAGGTAACTTTCCAATTCTCAATAAAAGCAAGGATCTGCAACAGATAACGTTTCAAAATTATCGTATTCGAAAGTGCTGTTTGCCCGAAACAGTAATGGAAACTTATTTTGGGGAAAAATCGAAAGTTTTTTTTTTTTTTTTAAGCCTAGCATGGGGCTATCTACTCATCCCCTGTCGTGATTTTTAAAAAAATCATCTTTACCGAAAGCGGATTATGTGCATCTCTGGGTCGAAAAATGTCGGAACCTTGCAATGATGCAACTGGCTGTCAGATGTTACCCCTAAGCTGTTGAGACCCCTGAACGGTATAGAGTTCTGGAGGGGCCCAGGAGCGGCTAGGAGGGACCAGAAGGGCCCCACTTGTGTTCCACCTGCTATTGAAAGGTCATTTCAGAGCCATCAAGCAGCCATGCAGCGCCCTGGCACGTTTTAGGGAACTAGTAATAAAACGAACCTGACGTCTTATGCATTCCGACAGATAGGCAACAAAAAAACTCCCGCTTTTACTGCCAAGGATTAATCTTACAGATTAGAAATATTCTCTTTGAGAGAAACTTTTAGGACAGTTGATATGTTCTTAGCTAGCGGATGTAAAATTGAATTTTCTTGAAAACGTCCCATATTACATAAATTTTGTTGATCGGAGCTTTTACAAAATAGGATGCCTTTGTTTGAGATTGAATCACTTTGGGTATATTGCTTAAACAAAAACACTGCTGAAATATCTCAAAATCGACTTTTTTAACCTCTCTTCTTTCTTTTTTTTAATTCCTAAAAAAGTTTTGACATGTGTATTTAGAAATTGCCTTATTAGGCTGTTCGGAATGCTTTTTAAACTGTAGTCAAAGATTTTACGTGTAATTTACCTAAGAACGAATTTCATGTTTGTATTTTTAATGTAGAAATAAGCTTAACGAGAAGAATTAGGTACCTAACATAGGTCCCGATCACTTTAAGATAAGCCACTTTCCATGTGCATTGTAACTCGGTTCGCTTACGCTTCTCTCGTCTATCGCCAAGCCTGAAGCCGTTTGATGCTCTTACGTACCAACAGCTGCCTTTGAGGTAAACGCTGCAAGTCTTAAACTTGAATCAGTGGAAATCTACTGATTCTTTATCCACCAATTTACACTGAAAAGTCTATATCAGTGGTTCGAATTTGACCGAGAATCATTAGATTTCTACTGATTCGTCTTTAGAGTGTTGGTTACCGTTAGGTTAAATTAACGTAAGTTTAGTCAGGTTGGGGTTATTTGCCTTGTGCTTCCTGAAGGCGGTAGGCTTTCGTGACAAAAGGTAGAACACAAGAGGTAGTTAATTCACTCTTTCCAGTTTACATTCCTCTTCGGGGATACACTCTTTCCAGTATATCCCCGAAAAAATCCTGCAAATGAAATTTAGGAACAGGATCAGGTACTTGATTCTAAGTTCAAGCTGAAATGCGCACCGCCTTCTCAAAGATAGTAGTCACCGAGAGTTGCCGGATTTTTAGTCCATTATGAATAATCCAGGCAGTTAAGCCCGCGGACCCCCCAGTCTCCTTCCTTTAATAAGAAGGCTTGGCGTTTTTAGGGAATAAATTATACATGTGACATTAAGCTGACTTCTTATTCTTATTAAGAGCCGCGCTAAAGCGCTCTAACTTTATCACACACAACACAGCGCTGACTAAATAAGTCACCGTCCTGTGAAGGGTACGCACTTTCATGCTCGATTAACCTCCCACTGATGCTTTTTGCGCCGCGGAAAAATCTGCAACCCAAATTATGCTGCTATTATGAGACATATTTTGGCTTCTTAGAAGGGCTGCGGATGCGATTTGTTGGTGATCCCGGAAATCGAGCAGGTTTTTGATAACATTTCCCGGTAGGAAAAAGTGGAATAGTTCGGAGAACGTTTTTTTGGTATTTTAATGATTCTATATTCACATCTTTTCGGAGGGATAAGGTATACCCTTGGGTCAGGGAGGAGCAGTTACTGGTGGCTGTTTTTGTGAAATGTTGATTCTTGAGACGGTATAAGAATCTTGGTATTTTTTTCTTGACAATCGAAGTATCTTAGCGGAGATGTTGGCGACAGTTTCGTGTAAGATAATGGGCAGTAGCAGCGGCATGAGTGACAGATTGAGGTGTCATCGTATCGAGGACGTTGCTGTCTTCATTGATTCCTTGAATATCAAAATCATCTTTAAAGGAGAGGCAAGTGAACATCATCTTGGACAAAATGATACACGAAGAGCAACAAAAGATCCTGACACGGAGATGTCTTTAAAAATATCTTGGATGTTGTAGCATCTTCATGATTTCCAATCGAATTTCGATTTTCTAGTGGAGGACGATCTTCTGCGACACGTGAAGAGAGATCGTGACCTTCGTGACTTAAACGTCGTTTGCATTTTTCTGTCAAAAATCTGTGTACGAGACACTTTTAGAGCATTTAAAATGCTTTTCTTCTGAGCGCTTCAGTTCCTGGTTATTTTTCCTGCGAAAGACGCAGCAGGAGGTCCTACGAGTTTGTCAAATCGGTTTAAGATAATCACATTTAGCGTTTAAGATGTAGATTTATTAACACCCGAAAAAAAACGCCCTGGCTCATATTAAAAGATGAACTTTTGGCTTAAGACAGTCTTTTCTTCTCAAGAGTTATGCTATCTACGAAAAATCCATGCGGGAACCTACAGACCTCCAATTAAACTCTTAATTAATACAAAGAGCTCTAAGATATTATAATATATTTGACTTTCTAATGCCGGTTATAAGTGTGTCGCAATAGTGGTGCTCTTTGTGACTTTTCCTATGAAAATATTCACCGTAAATGTCCGTAAAGGCTCTGTAAAAGTAACTTTCTTCAAGAGTGGCAGTCTCACATGTGTGCTTTAAAAGCAATCCAAGTACAGTCACCACATATCGCCTGAATTCAATGGAGGAACGTGGTTAAGGTAGCGATTACAGATGGCGTCCTAAATGAGCAGGGCCACTAGCACTGGTTTGAAACTTTTGCCTTTTATACCCTCCTTGTTCTCCTCCGGGTCTTTCTTCTCTTCTCTCATTTTCTTTCATGTTTTCCATCTTCTCATGAGTCGTCTCCTCATACTTCGCTTGTAACTGCGTTGTTCTTTACTTCACCATTGTCTCCTGAAGACTTCGCCCCCTCAAGGCTCCCAATGAATCTCTTCTTTCCTTCTTCGTCTTCCCTTCTTTCTTCTGTACCTTTTCGATCTTTCCAATCACTACCGTTCGTCTTCTCTACTGCTGTCTCTTTAGCCCCTTACTCACAAATGATGAAGGCATGTTTTCCATCTTCTCTTGAGTCGTCTCCTCATACTTCGCTTGTAACTGCGTTGTTCTTTTCTTCATCGTCATTTTTTCCTGGAGACTTCTCCCCCTCAAGGCTCCTAATGAATCTCTCCTTTCCTTCTTCCTCTTCTCTACTTTCTTCTGTACCTTTTCGATCTTGCCAATCACTGCCGTTCGTCTTCTCTACTGCTGTCTCTTTAGCCCTTTACTCACAAATGATGGAGGCATGCACCATGTCCATCCCTTCATCATTTCACCCCGTCCATTTCACCTTCTTCATTTTTCATTATGGTTTTACCTTTGCTCATGAGAGGATGGCGGCTCCACCATCCACCCAGCTTCATACAGTCGTCTACTTTTTCCAAGAACATCCGGAGCTTCCGCAAGCTCTACCTCATCCGCAAAACAAATCTCTTTAGCGGCGAATTACCAGTCCGCACCATGTTTAGTCGTCCTGTTGATGCGGCTCGAAATAACCAGTAAACAAACAGCGGTCTTGAGCGGCATCTCTGGCCAAATGCCCGACGTGTGCGCTCAGCGGTCGCGAGCGCGAGACTTTCAGTCAAAACGGAACAGTTAATTGAGGGAAATCCGTCCTGGGGTTACAATGTTTGTTTCACTAGTGGATTTCACGGGCCCCCTCCCATTTTTCGTAAACATTCAGCCACGTTTCGGTCGATAGGATTTCGCTTTTGTGTCGGGTGGAACTAATGGACCCGAACAACTCGACAAAGGTTGTGTTTGGGTTCGCCTGCGATGGCTCGCAACCGTGCCGCTCACCCTTTGATTCGTGTGTGGGTCTGGTTATCATGTCTGTCTAGGGATCCCCCGGAAATGTTTCGGCAGGTAGACGCGCCACTGTTGCGTCGCGATGTGGTAGGAAGGAGGAGGGTGATTATCAATGGACGGTGGGGTATGATATTGTGGGACTTTCGCTCTCGGTGGCATTGACCGTGGCGACTGCGTGGAAGTGACAACTCTGATTGGTTTGTTTCGCACTGGGACCGGAGACTGTCCCTCAAGTTTCACTGACCAGAGCTATAAAATGCGGGAAGGGACCTTATATCGTGATTTGGTGAATAGAGTTGTGGAATGTATCATTTGGCTGTACACTGTTGGTATTTTTGGTTGTTAATGGCCTCGAATTGTGGACTTTGACGATATTAATAAATTTTCATACCATTTCAACAGATTTTTGTCTGTGTGCGTTTTTTTTTTTTACTTATAGAGCGTGGTTTTAATGCACCAGTATCACCAAATCCTCAACTCAGTCGTAAGGAGTAAAACTCACATAAATAGGGAAATGGCCGAAACCTTTTTCTTACATCTGTAGATATCTGAGTGATGCAGTCAATGCTCATCGCATATCCACACAATATATCGAAAAGAAGAATTTCGATTATATCAGCAGACCCGATTATCAGCCCATTTCATCGGCATACCATGAAGACATTAGCCAGTCACTGTGCGTGCAAATAATTGTTTGACCATTTTTCGAAAATCCGAAATCGCTTCACGAAAGTTTTTCTTTTCCCTGGAGGCTGTTATGTCGAGTCTCCTGGTTTATCGACAGCCCCTGCAGTCCCGCAGTGAAGCAACAAGACGTTTTTCTCTGAATTCATTAGGGACTTGACAGACACGAGGTGGGCATTGTTGACACGAAGCGACCTCACGCACAGGTGCGAATTATATTTACGGATTCTAATGACGCGTTAATCAAGATGTCTTAAACGGATTCAATTCATCATTCAATTTTCTGTAAAAAGTTGTGTAACGGGACAGACATTCTTTATCGGCTCTTATGTGACAGCTCGAGAGAAGAATCTTTTCAAACTGCAATTTCTCGGTGTCATCGATGAGATGATTTTTATTGGTAACTTAGGGCTTAAATCATATGATTTAAAGAGTTGTCAAATTAGAATTCGGTAGACACAAGAAGACAATACTTTTAATTGTTGATTAAATGCTCTGTAAATTTGAGAAATTAGATTTCTTGTTTTTCGTCTTTCGCATATCATCCGGAAACGAAGCGGAGCGAGGCACAAGGCATGTAACCAAACTGAATTTCAACCTAGCCTACACTTAATCGTGTTTAGAGTAATATTTATATGAGATGAATGAAACTCGCCTGAAAAGGTTTTCTTAATATTAATATAGCAAATAAACAAGTTTTTCCTATCGTAAGAATTTTTCTCGTAACTCAAGAATTTATCTTGACGCAAGATTTATTTTTCTCGCAGTAAGAAAAAAAAATTCTCGTTGCAAGTGAAAAATTATTTCGGAAAGAAAAAACATATTTTTTCTTTGTATCAAGAAAACAGTTTGTTTGCATCAGATATCATTTTTGTGGGAGGTTGAATTCGACAATATGAGTGATTTAATCTCAAGTCAGTGTGAGAAGCACTCTAATAATGAGTTCTTTTACTCATCAGGAGTGAGAGCTTGCTCAAAATGGGATTCAAGATCAGATTCTTTCCGAATTCCACGTTGCCTCACGGTATACACTCCATTATTGACAACGCATCCAAGAAGAGGTGCTTGTGTTAATTAGTTTTGTCATTTGTTTATTTGTGAGCTTGGCTTGGTTTTTCCGGAAAGGCACTCTCATTGAACCGCCGATTGCTATTCCGGGAAATATTCTTATAAATGCATTTCCGGGAAGGACGCTTGGAGATGGTCTGTTCGAAGTGTGCTAATTACTTTTAAGTAGGCTCGATTTAGAGTCTTGATGAGATGGTAGTTCATTGCGTTTGTATAGGTCTCCAATTTTAATAAGTGTTTTCATAGCTGCAAACCTCGCAACGCTAATTATTTACAAGTTATTCCATAAGCTTGCGATTGTAAAGCCTTTTCGATTATCTTAGTTTAAGAATGTAGTTGTGCTACTTTCGGCTCAACAGAAGTTGAGTTGTGAGGACATTATCATGACCTTGTAAAATTAGGACGTGATGTATTTTTCTCCGTCTTATATTTCGTATTTTCATCCGGTTGAAGAGGTATTGTTTAGTTGTCGCTACGAACAAAAAGGTTTGTTAACTTTGCTTATTCCCGACTAAATTGAAGGGAATATTTTCTGCCTCTCTGACGGAAATATCTATTTGAAAGCACCTCGGGCTGCCTATCTTTCCGCCAACAAATTACACCCCATAAATCTATATTCAAGAAGCGCCAATAATCGTTCAATCGTGCGTAGGAAAGGCTCCTCTTTTTGCATTGCATCTACACTCGCTAAAAAAATTTACTGTCGGAAACCGACAACACACTAAAGAAGGGATCTCTTACTTCAAGGGAAAAAAGCTTCATTGAAGAGAAAAGTTTTCGTCTTACACATAAGATCTTTATTCGAGATCATGCCATGATCCCAATGCAAAAAGTCTTGATCGTTTACTTTGAACGACAGGTTTACCAGGATCAAAGATTTATTGTTTCTTTAGTGAAGACATTTTTCTCCCCCGGTCAAGTTTTTCTCAAAAATTAAGAATAGTATGCGTTTTTTGTCGATACATTTTTTATCATCGTAAAACTTGAGAGGTTGGAATTCACTCCGCTCTTTTTGCTTACTCCTCAGCGGCACCTGTCTGAATTGTAAGCTTCAACAGGATTGGTTACAAGGAGAAAATGACTTGTTGCCTTAAAAAAAATTGGTAACAGCCTCAACAAAACGGAATTGTTTTGGTGAAAATTTCAATTGTTACAATATCAATAAAAAATATTACCACAACAATTACAGTTGTCGCTGAAACAAGCGACATTGTCAGCACAATGCTTGTTTGCTGATGATATATTAACGAACGTTTTGATCAGGCCGCAGTCATCTTCTCCGTGCCGAACAGAGCTGTGTCAAAGCGTGGTAAGGTATAACCCAATCATTTGTGAGATAAGGTAACCGAGCTGACGGGGTTGCCATAGAAAAAAACGCCCCCCCCTGCAACCACCTAAACATCAGTGCGTTGATGTTGCCTTACCTTAGCTAGGAATCGGGCAGTTGCTGATGCCAAGGTAGGCAACCGCAACGCACCGATGTCAAGGTGGTTGCAGGGTGGACGTTTTTTTCCGTCTATGGTAGTACGTTAATCCTGAATGGGATGAATCAGGATAGAACTCTGGTGGAGGATCCAACAAGTTTGTAGAACATCCCCGCGTGCGTCAAAACCATTCACGAATCGACCAAGAAAATACACTAATTTTTTAAGGTAGCGTTTTCAACCTTTTGGTTTAAATTTGGTGCTACCCTCCGTCGTCAAGCCGAGCGGAGAGATAGCGGAACGAGGCAAAAGGCATCCAACCTAGCCCAACCTATATCA
>Ga0058701_10003632_pt1 | contig 12282 bp, 6 predicted proteins | sample AgamicOrMae_FD_97039 | JGI IMG/M metagenome (GOLD analysis project Ga0058701, IMG submission 97039) | Agave microbial communities from Guanajuato, Mexico - Or.Ma.e | ecosystem: Host-associated > Plants > Phyllosphere > Phylloplane/Leaf | place: Guanajuato, Mexico | collected 2012-06-04
AAAAAAAAAAAATAATTAAAAAAATCCTGGAATAGCGTCCCTTTGCATATTTTTTTTTTTTAAATGTAACTCCAACTCCTGCAACAAAACAGGGTTGCCCAACTCCTGCCTAACTTCTAGAGTTTCAAAGAGCACATTACTAAATACTTCTGTAATAACTATTCAGAAACAGCTTTCGGTAATTCCTGATACACGAGTGAAGAATTCCTACGACAGTTAAAATTATATTTCTGCCTCAGTCTAAGGGATTTTTTTAGAAAGTTAAGGGACCATTTACAATGTGTATAGTGGACCAAAAAGCGATGAACCCTGCTTCCATAAGAACTACACGGAAGAGGGTGTCATGACTTTGTGACCCACTGTACAGTATTTCTTATCACCGCCTCGTTTCCTACTGCTCTCGGCATCGTACCTGCAGTGACCATATCATCATATCTTCACACCCAACAATGACGAACGCGCAGTAGAAGCGGACAGTTGAAGATATCGGCTTTGTGATATAGGTCGATGATTGCCATTTGATCGATATCGTCGTAGTCGAACGACAGGCGCCGTTTTAGGAACTGGGCCGCTAGACTTTTTAACGCCTTTTCCTAAAAACCTATCAAATTTACGGAGTTACTTTAAGCGAAAATGGACACAAGTTGCATAAAAAAATAATAACAAGCACTGAGACCTGCAATACACCACAAGGCACGTGAAATGTGTAAGCAGTATTTTTTGTCAACGTGTTTGCTTTCCAGTTTTTTTTTTTCAACGTCGTGGTAGATACGAGGTCACTGGTCTGAATACGGGTAGCTCAATAAAATCGACCAAAATCTATGTGAATTTCTTGATTATAAACCTAGAAGAGCGTTATAGCTCCCCACAGACCGGCATATTTTAAGTTGCTTGACTTGTTGAACTTTGTAGAAAAGAAACGCAAAGTCTTCCCAAACGCAATAATATTTACCTCGACTCCGTAAGCCGTTTGAAAGCTTATAGTGTACTCGATAAAGAGCTTAGAGGATTACGAACGTTGTTTAGATAAAAAGTTTGGGCTGAAACCTTTTATGTATTGGGCTTTTCGCGCGTGTAGCGACCCAATCGATTCGTACACAGACCGTTTCTGCATTGCGAGCAAAAACATAACGAGAATTTGATAAGCTCGCTCAAAGAGCTTTAATTCAAGAGCCATTCTGGAGTCTACCTTGATTGATATCAAACGTAGTTTAGAATACACATTGGCAAGACTTCACATTCAACCTTTTGAGTCAAGAGTCGAAGAAAATTGGAGCGACGCATAAGTTTCGCTTGAAGTTGCCAAGCGTAATATTGGTTTACGGTACCCTGTCGCTTAGGATTATCAGCAGTGTTAAGTGAAGCGTAAGAAAATGAGAATGCGCGGCATCAGGTTAGCAAGAGCAGAGTGGAGACACAGGGGAGCGCACCACAAATCACTAACCAATGTAAGTGTCAATCCACCGTTCATGGCAGGACTAAGATGCAAGAACACAATAAGAATGCAACTGTAAGAACATAACAGAGTACAGGCTGTGGCTCCTACGAGACAGTGGGAAGTAGGTACTTTATGCTCGGTACCCGGTCGGTACCCTGTCGTGACGAGAGTCTATTGAAGCGGTCAAGTTTATTTCTGACATGGCAACTCAGCGATAAACTCAGATATTATCCCGGATATAAAGGCTGTAATTTCACGGAGAAATGCTATTTGATGAAAGAAGCCTAGTCAAAGTTTTTCGGTTTTGCAAGGAAGACCTACTTTTCTTGGAGCCGGACTTTTCTGCGAAGTTCTCAGTCGGAGATTGCGAGAGCAATTTTTACAAGCCCCGGATGAATTGATGATTTTGTTTCGTCGAAGATTTAGTCGGTGTATTAATTGGGACATAATTATCAGAAATAAGGAAATCGTGAGCGAAATCTCGAATAAGGAAGTTTTTAACGACTTTTTTCAAAAAGTTCAACAAAATTCACAGCACTAATGTATCCAATTCCAACAGAAAATAATCAAATCCTCATTTGAAGAAAACTTATCCTAGGCTGTCCGAACCTTCTACCTTATAGCCACGACTTTAACGTAACGTAATTGAACCTCTAACCTTCGCCTCGATTTTCCGTGGTTATCCAGTTAAGGTCTGAAACATCATGGAACTCCCTTGCCAAATCATTTTCTTAGTAGAACTTCCTCGTCAAAACACCTCTCATCTAAGAATTTCTCCGTCGAAAAAACTTCCTCGACAAAAACTAACTAATCAAAGAACTTCCTCATCAAGGAACTTCCGAATAAAAGAACTCCCTCGTCCAGGAACTTCCTGATTACAAAACTTCCTCGCCGAGAAAGTTCCTAATCAAAGAACTTCTTCATTCAGGAACTTCCTAATCAAAGAACTTCAAAGGCAAAAAACTTGCCTGTCAAAACTTTTCCTCGTCAAAGAACTTCTAAGACAGATTTCTTTCGTCAAAGAACTTTCTCGCCAAAGAACTTCCTTGCCTGAAACCTTTCTTTTTCTCCTGATTTCGCAAGAGTTGGAAGTTGATATATTTCCGCGTCTGCGTTTTAGCGGGGATGTAGAACTTCGTAATAATCGGATGTAACTCGCATACGGCAGGCAGAAAGCCTGTCATATAAAGCGAGTTGACAGAAAGCGCGATGAAATTAGTGGCTACTTGTTGGTATGATGCACCGAAAGGGTGCCCTGTCCGCGAATCAAAGCGGTTCCTCCAATCACAAAGTTGCTTGCTCTTTCCTGTATGACCGTGGCAAGCGACAGCTGCGTGGAAAGGTTCAGTGGACCGGAGAGGGCGAAACGTACTGCGCTCTTGCTAAACGTTTATCCGCACGACATCCTGTTTGAAACTCTCTTTCATTGTAATTTCACTATTACTCAATGTTCCCGCGGAAAATGGCGATGCTACCAAGTCATAAAATTGTGTGAGAAGGTGGTCATAACCAATTAGCTCTGAGAGATTGCATTAAAAATGCTAATTTGCAAGCTTTGCAAGTATTTTTGGCTTGAAAATTCGAAAAATAATAGTCTATTTTGAAAGTCACTAAATTCTTAGGTTCTGTCGAAATCGCATTTTGTATCTTAATTCTCAAATGTGGAGATTTATCTTCGACAGTAACACCGACAATAATCCCAGGAGGTTTTTGAGCGAATCGGAGCGTGACAATTGAGGTACTCTCTCTGATTGGTAGGTTAGCTTCGGCTTTACCTTATAGGTTTTAGCTCATAGGTTATCTTAGGTTACCTTAGGTTACCTTAGGTTAGGTTAGAGATAGTTAGGTTGAGTTAACTTAGATTAGGTTTAGGTTAACTTAGGTTAGACTAGCTTTGGTTTGCTTATGTTAGCTTGTTAGCGAAGTTTATGGGTTAGGTTAAATGAGCCTTGTGGTTGCCGAAACCGTTTGAACACCACGATGAAATGGCAATGACAGGCGCTCTGTGCGGTCCTCCTAACGGCACCGCATTGGTTGACAGCTCGCGCAGTAACAATGACGCCGCCGGCGCAAGCTGCATGTGTCAACGTCGAAAGCGCGAGAGCAACGCTGGAGGCCTACAGGGGAACATCTTCTCTCGCCAATCATCGCCACCACACTCACTCCATCCAAATACCCAGGAAAGTATCAATCACGCCGCAAGTACCGCGCAATTTATGTTCTTTATAAGCGATTTGGAGCGTCGAGCGGCCCGTCAGATCCCGCCATCCGTTTCTCACGGTTTAACACCTATTCACTCCGACGCCACTAGAAGTATTAACCCATTCCGCCAAAGGGAACTACCGAGCGAGCACAAGCCCCTTCCGAGAAGACGAAGCAACCCGCACGACACGCGCGTCATGCGTGTTGCCTGCCTCTGCAGACCGACGTAAGCAACACCCGTGACACGCGTGTCAGGCAGGTTACATACTTTCAAAAAATCTTCAGGAGCTCAGTATCAAGGGGTAACACCTTGCTGGAAATCTGCACACCGGTTATCAGGAAATCAGCCGGATATCAGAGAAATAATAAACGGCAAGAGAAAATTGAACAAATTTCAATTAAGTATCGCACAGATTCCAGCAGATATTTAAAACAAATCTGCTGGATTTGCCTAAATATTAGCTAGATATCAGTTAAGAGTGGTCATAGTAAAAAATAAATATAAATAAATAAATAAAAAGCTCTGAAAACAGCGACGTTTAGACCGAATCCAACAGCCGGATATCAGGGTTACCAACCAGATATCAGCCGGATATCAAGACTTTGTGTACACCGACCGCATATCATGAGTTGTCGCCCTTTGTTCAGTATATTTCACAGATACGTTTTACACGAACTAGTTTTTGAGTATGTTAGCCTTCTTAGGGATAACGTTCTAACTACGCAAAGGGTAGCGTTTGAGTGTCTCGCTTGTCTCAACAAAATATAGGTTTGCTGCGCGGATAAAAAGGGGCATATCTACAGCAAAAATAGGTGGTTTCTACGGGTAACACTTAGTCTTATGCATATAAAATGGTTCAGGGTTAGCTTAGAGTACGTCTTGCTTCTTGGGTTCCAATTCGAAGAAAAATGTTCCCATGGCAGACTAAACATCCACATTGATTGCTTCGCTGTGTTGTTTTCTCGAAGCTATATCTATCATCTGGTGGAATCAAGATGATAACTTGAGAGTAAAGCTTTCGCATCATCCGAAAGCTCTGTATTAAGACATACTTGCCTCTCCTCGTGACTAAAAATAGACCCACTGATACAAGGCAGAACGCGGGTGTCAGTGCACGCTGTAAGGCTTGTTCGCGGCGCGCCGCCTCGGGTCAGAACGGGCCGCGAGCCTGGATGGGCCACGCCTCAGGCCCGGCTTTCAGCTCACCTCGAGACGAGTTAGTTCACAGCTCACAGCTTCATTTGCGCAAAATAAAAAATCCCCATCGTTTTTGCGCGCATGGCTTATTACAGAAGTTTCTATTCACTCTAAAGAAAGTCATTTTTTGAATAATTGATTTAGTCATTTTTGTTTCACTATTTATTTTAGTCATTTTTAAATTCAGAGTAAAATTGTCAAAATCGACTTAGATTTAGCGGTTATAACATTTCTACTATTTTTAGCATTAATATTTTCTAGAACCAATATTAGTTTGGTCTCTTAGTCTAAAATAAGTCATTTTTCCTACTCTTACTTTCCAGAGAGTTTTTTTTTTCCTTTCATTTTTTAAAAAGTTATTTTTAACTAAAAATAGTCAAAATTGACAAATACAAATGTTGAAATCTTAGCTACTAAACCTTATTCAAATTTGACTATTTCTAATAGTAAGCTGTAAATGACTAAAGAATAGTCACTTTTGACTAAAAAATAGTCAAAATTGACAAATTGAAATACGAAAATTTTAGCTACCATTCTTTAGTCAAATTTGACCATTCCACATACAGTGATTGATGCATTCAAAAGCCATCGCAGAAAAAAACGAAACAACTCTTTCGGGGGGTATATCTGTTACAGTGAAACTAAAACGGGGGGTACTGTGTATTTTGGTTAATTTTAAAGACCGACAATCAATCATATTATTGAAATGGTGTCGGCGAGAGCTTTTCATTGGCATAGCTGAACATAAATATAACTCTAGAAAATAACAAAAAAACCATAGTTATCCCGAATAAGGGAGTTTATAGGATATACCTGTTTTGAGTTCACACCCAAAAAAAGGAATATGACCCCTTAAAACGGTTGTTTTGTTTACAATGTGACGTTGCTACAAAATGTAAGAAACAGTAAACGTTTTACGTTATGTATAAACACGATTGTAATAACTTGTAAGATTCGAGATTTTGCGTCTATATCGTGAATCCACGGTATGAATTTCATCAAATTCTACAAAATGGTTCATAAGAACCGATGAAATTCTTCTTTTAGGCGAATATGAGGCTATGTTTATGATTACATAAATAGAGTTACGATTTTCGTTTGTTGAGATACTTTTTATTAAGCTCGAGAAAACTTTCTTTTTGATGAAACGGGTACACAGGTGTGCTTATTCCTTAACTACTCCTTGTTCGAAGTGAATGTTTGATAAACAAGCTGATTGCTTTTATGTACCTACCCCTACAGGAAAATTTTTCATATTTTGAACATCGGCGGCAGGAGCCAGTATATTGATGGCGACGTATGAAAATGATGCGTCAAATGGGATACTGTTTACGTTTTGCGGCCTCTGCGCATGACCTGTTTACGATATAGAAAGTGTTCCAAGAAATAAGTTACTTAAAATAATGTTCCCATAATTTTGGAGAACATCAATAAAATGTCATGCCCAGACAAACTGTTACAGGATGTCAGGAGGAAAAAAAGTCATCAGTCCATATAAAAGGTTTTTTTCGTTTACAGTTTGCCTTTAAGGTACGGTAGGTGAAGGGCGAGATTTTAACGACCAATATGATTTTGCTATTATGAGTTGTCCATGAATAGACGTACGATCTACTTAACCCTCAGAAAGAGAGGTTCGTCAAAATAGCTTTTGAACAGAACGATAGTTTGAGAATGGGCTATTGTACAGTGGGTCAAAAGTCATGACCCCTCCTTCCATAAGAAATACATGGAAACAGGTGTCATGACTTTTGTGGCCCACTGTAATTTAGCAGTCTCAAATGTATTGACCGCCCAATTTTTTCAAACTCTCGTAACTTTGAAATAGAGGGAAATACGCCAGAGAAACACGGAATAAAATCGCTAGATCCTTAAGAGATCTATCAATGTGGTTTGAGCTTTCTTGTCGTCTCTCCCTCCGTTTCAAAGTTACGAGAGTTTGAAAAAATTAGAGCGGTCAATACATTCGAGACTGCTAGTATACATGATCCCTACATGGCATGGGGAAAGGCAACGCTACTACTCATATTTATTAGGATGGAACTTGAAAAGTACTAAAAAGTTTAAGAAAACGCCATCATTTCTTTTCTGGCCGATTTCAGTCGTTTGGTAGATGATTATTTTAGGAACATCGAGTTAGTTCAAATGGGAGGGAATATGTAAAATATTAGCAAACTTCCGCACACATGAAAGTCAACAACGCAAACTCAAAATTAGACCATCATTTTTTTAAAAATAAATAAAACAGTGTGTATCTGTAAATGGCCAACATTATCAGCTATAAATCCATTTTATTTGTGCATTTTGCTTGAGAACGCAAGCCCGTTCGGGTTTGATACGCACCAACACTAGCGACAAAACTATTATATCAGATGTTCTAATGTATTTCTACAGGCAAATAGATCTTTGTACGAGGGAAATTTATTTCAACAGTTTTGCGACAGAGTTTACGAGGTCAATGCCACGAAGGAGATCCTTTATAGGCTAACAAAGGCACTAATTCATAACCACGTAACTATCTTAGCAAACCTATAATCGTCTCTGTGAGAAACTCTGCCGTTTTTAATTCAGCTCAGACACGAAGCTCGGCACACAAAAACAGACATAACCTAACGTAATGTCACCTATTCTGACCTCATACCTACACTGTAAATTTGAAGGCTGGTGTTGTTCGCAAGGTAAAACCAAGTTTGTTGCAGGAGCTATTGACACGGATATGAACCTAACATAGCCACTACATATGAATTGTTAACATTTTCTTAGGTCGGTGAAAACACGGTTCGTAGGAAGTATTTAGCTCTTGAAGATAAAATGTCTTTCCATCCAGTGTTCCGTCGTTTGTCAATGCGCGGAGACGTAGCGGAGAGAGACACGTGGCACGTGACCTTAACTTACGTACGTTAATCTACGTTAATGACGTACAACTTTACGTACTCGACGTTGTATATGTGTCACGTAATGCGTTGATTCAGGTGAACAATTGGTAGAAAATGCTATATTTCAAATATACTAAGCCTTGCCAACCTTATATTTTTCCACCACGCCAAACCAACTCATCCTAGGCTAACCTAACCGTATGGTCCCACCTAGCTTAACCTTTCCTACAACCTATCCTCACCCCGATATACATCATTACCCAAACTCATTACAACTCAAATAAGAGCGTCTGACAAACTCATTTATAAAAGTCAGCCATATTTTTAGGTGCGGAATGCTTGTGACCTTTGACCCAGTGCGGTTGGGTGGTGACCCCAACAACAAAACCAAAACAAAGAGTCTCTTTCAAACTCGGCAACATACGTAAATAGAAGAGTCAGTGGGACTGTTTCCGCGAAAAAATGAGAGCAAAGACAGCATATTTCCTTTCTCGGTGAGCTGTCACTGTCACCTTTCACAAAGAAAACAGTGTTACGAGCAAAGTAATCACCAAATACAAACAGCGTGACGCCAAGTAAACAAGTCTAATCTCTTCTTAGGGAACGCATATTAGTCTCCATGATGTGACAACTCACCGTTCCAAAGTATTTATCCGTTCGTAGCTTATTTCATTAAAACCACAAAACTGAAAACATCGAAAATACTAAGGCTGTGAACGCGCCGTGAGGCCGCTCCGACCTCCCTCCGCGTGGTGTGGTGACTGACTGACAGACCGGCGGACACAGAGCCATCTGCGGCAAAGCGGGCAGCTGTCTCGCTCCCACACACGGAAACCGCTCACGCTCTGTCTCACACCGCGCCGTTGTCTTCACAGCACGCCAGCACCGCGCTAACTTCACTCGTAACCAACTCCGCGTTTGCGATCTAGGAAACATGGTTTGTTTACACCTTTCCCACAAGATCCAAGTGCAACTTTCTGTTTTTATAGGCTTGATTGATCCATTTGCATTTCCATGGAGTTAACGCCTTTTCTGTTTCAGCTAGGCGTAAAAAAGTACAGTCAGAGGGCCTTAATGCGGGCCGACCGCGGGGAGAGGGGACAGCCCATCCAAAACACTGTCCTGACAATGAGATACTCTTCATAAATCATTCCGGTGTTATTATTTTAAGTAGCCTATTCCTATGACGGTCGAAGGAACCCGCCAGCTAGTTTAGATGGAAGCCCAACTTACGCTTGGATGAAGTGAAAGCCTCAAAATAAGTATTTCACGACCTCATTACTGCAAGATTTCTCATGGAATAGTGAGAGATTAAATCATGGAATACATCAAGAAGTGAATAAAATGTCACCGTTCAAATTTGTGGCACACGGCCCCGAAAGGTTTCTGAAAATTAAATAAATTGCTGTAGGTACTATCGGAGAAACAGAAATCCATCCCTGCAACCACCTACACACCAGTGTGTTGCGGTTGCCTACCTTCGCTCGGAGTCAGACAGGTGATTAAGGCAGCCAGCCGCAACACACCCGTGTGAAGGTAGTCGCAGGGATGGACGTGCCTTTCTGAGATAGTAATAAACCTAGGAAAACTCTACCTACAAAGCAAACCTAACTATTGACCTACGAAGTAACTAATAGTCTAAATGAATTTGTTAGTGAACGCAACTTTCGTTAGTGAACCTGCGGTAATTACACACATTAGTGAATCTAACCACAGTAGACGTTGCAACTAACCATACAAATTAGTGAATCTTACTCTCCTTCCTGAAATAAACCTGCCCAGCGGTGCCGATCGGAAACAGAAAAAAATATTTTAGAGGATCTTTTTAGTTTAGTGTTGTCATTTTTTTTATCACCCCCCCCCCTGGAAACCTGAAATTTAATAATTTAAGCATTTTCGAAAGCTTAAAATTGCGTTATTTAATGGGAGAAATCCTTCAAATTTCTCTTAAGCTAAATTTCACTCCAAATACTTTGGGCTGTTATGGGTTATTAGCTTTACTGTAACTGTCTGTATAGTCAGGACTTTGGACAGAGCAGGATGGACAGGCAGAAAAATGAGTTACTTCAATAAGAGGATCTGCCTTGGAGAACAATAACAACAAAAGGTCATGTGACCACCTGCGAATCCCAAGCGACAATGCCCTAGGCTAGTAATCTCGGCTTGTTTACTTCTTTTACGATATTCCGTCGTATATATCACTTCTCTTTAAATCCTCTATTAGAAACATTTTTTCTCCTACCGCGAGCGCCACAAACCGAAGTACGATATAAAACAAAATTGGCTGTCGGAGTGACCCGGTGGTTTTCCGAAATTGAGCTGTCTGCGAAATCCATAAACATGAGTTTCCGACAAGGAAACCTTTTTGAGAAGCAACATTTTCTTAGAACTAAACTAATGAGAATGCGGAGATATGAGAATAAAGTCCCACGCTGGTAGCGACTAAATTATATAAGATACAGTCACAATATAAAGTTCAGTTTTCGAGGAGTCAGAACTAACAAGTAGGTCAACGGAACTAGAGCAACCACTATCTCTTGTTCGAAGATAAAACAATCCCTTGACATTTACTGCAGTGTGAAATACTGGTCACAAATCAAAGGTATAAATACCCCTTAACTGGGAGGAAAGAAGCCATGACTTCTTTCACTGCATTCTAATGGTACTTTTCGACGCTTAAGAAAAACTGAAGAACACTCTTTAGCAAAATTGATATCAATGTTCGAAAAGTCACTTTTTATACCATGAGAGTGCGTTCTGGGTGTTCAAAATTGAAAGAGGTTTGTAATTTTACCGTGCGAATTATTGGCAATTTACAACTTGAATTATTTTCAGCCTCAAGCGAATCATAAGTTGTTCAGTTCAAATTACTTCATTTATCCATTGAATTTAGCATCTCTGTGATTGGCAATACGGCTTACTTGCTCGCGGCTTTCAATCTGCAAGTCTAATTTCACAAGACAATACGCATTTTCAGTTACAAGTTTCGGTTGGTATTTGGTGTTTATAATTTAGTTAGGCTACCTGAGAATCCTGAATTTAGGTTCCGGAAGATGAGATTACGTGACTTTAAGATAGGTGAGATTAGGTTAACTTCCACGTTGGTTCAATTCACGTCAAGGTAAACTTCGGCTAGATTAAAATTGGTCAGGTGAAATTATATATCCAAGTCCTCGAAAATTGTGGATATTGCTTCATTATTCGCGTGCAAACTACGGTCTGATGGCATTCATGACGTGGTCAGAGTACCGTATTAGCGAAGCACAATCACCTGTAGCCACTTTCCGAAGGCATTATTTATGAATGGACCCTTCTTTTACCTTTTCTCGGAAATGTCAAACAAGGTAGTCGCTAGTTTCAACAAAAGACTATCCTACTGAGAGCTAAGCTTCCCCGGAAGTACGCTATATTAGTGCGAAGAAAGTAAGAGAAAGGGGTGGGGGGAGGGAGGACAAGAGCGTCATCAAATCAAACTACGGGTAGGTGACCTACTCGGACAGCCAGTCAAACACCCTTTGGACTTTTCTTTATATTTTCAACAGGTGAAAACAGAAACCAATCCTCTCTTTCTTTCCACGGAAAGTATTTGGCTTAAAAATACTGCTTATCCGAATCTCGAAACAGCATTAATCTATCAGGCGATTCCTTGAAAACCTGATCAGACACGGGAAACGGTATCGACGGACAGGACACTGTAGGGGTTAATATTGAATTTTTGTGAAATTACTAGCTTACTTCCATTGACGTGAAAGAAAAAAAAATCATGCTCTGACATTTTTTTTGTTGAAATGGGACAGTAAAGTTAGTAAAACTTTTCCAGTGCTGCGGTAAAAAAAACAACAAAAAACAAAAAAAATAGTTTTTTTTTGTTGCTTAAAATGACAATATTTTTTTGAACATTTTTGTTGTAAACAGACTATCAACATCTGTAAGTACTTTTAAGTTCGGTTGGATGAGGTTAGGGGAGGTTACGTGTTATGGCGGAGCAGGCAAAGGAGCCGAAACGGTTGAAAGGAAAGCCGCGACTCCATCGCGACAAGTGCTTGTTGAGCTTCTAGACAGGTCGACAACTTAAACGCCAAATTTTCGCCGAGTCACTAAACGGAACGCAAAGAAGCTCGGGCCATGTCGGGTCACGTGACCAAGGACTGGTGAGCCAATCAAACAGATGAACCACAAGGGCAGTATCGCCAGTGTCCACTTTACACACGAGGCCTACGTAAATAAATCAGTTATCACAATTCTGCCACCGCTTGTGTCAACCGTAAACACAATCAAAAACGTCTGCTTGTCACCATTGCATTGTAATGCCACCTATTTTGTCCAGAAATTTTAAGGAAAACTGTTTTTTTTTAACATTTTCGAATGGGCAATCATAAAATTAACCGCACAAAAGCTTATTTCGACTTGTGCTTTGCAAATCTGAACTTGAATGTGAGTTGAAACTTAACAACATCGTCTCAAGACGAACTTAAAAAATACACCCCTCAGAGGGAGAGAGAGAAAGATAGATAGATAGATAGATAGATAGAGAGAGAGAGAGAGAGAGAGAGAGAGAGAGAGAGAGAGAG
>Ga0058701_10003634_pt1 | contig 12276 bp, 6 predicted proteins | sample AgamicOrMae_FD_97039 | JGI IMG/M metagenome (GOLD analysis project Ga0058701, IMG submission 97039) | Agave microbial communities from Guanajuato, Mexico - Or.Ma.e | ecosystem: Host-associated > Plants > Phyllosphere > Phylloplane/Leaf | place: Guanajuato, Mexico | collected 2012-06-04
CCTTTCCACGGAGTCCATAATTCTCTGCTTTCTTCAAAAGAAGTTCATGAGCCACACAATCAAAAGCTTTTGATAAGTCTAAGAATAAAATAACGGTTTTTTCTTTATTGGCTAGTTTACGTTCAGCTTTCTTACTAGGCTAGCTTACGTTCAGAAAGATTTCTTGTCTGAAGCGTGGGCGTTATGATCAACAACCGAAAGTGCCCAGTCACCACCATCGATGTATTCATTTTACATCACTTTTGTGTATTGAAGGTTAAGGAATTTAGATTCAAGAGTACAGCCCCTGAATTTCCACCCTAAAATGCTCCAGTTTATGCGGTTATTTCGCTTAATTTTGAACCTGGAAGCCCTGGTTCAATCCCATCTCATAGCTGATCTCTGAATAGCCCATCTGATCTCCGCCCAACTGAAGTTGAACTAAGCTGAGCAGGTAACCTTTTCTCTTACCTGCAGCCTTGTCACAACTTCTTCGCAATGGTTGCATATTAAAGCAATCATCATCGAAGTGAACTTTCACTTCTTCACCTTATTTGTTTTCAATGGCATGAAAATTATCCCATGCCCTTGGTGATCGTACGAAGCCCTCAATATCTGAGGCACTGGAAATCGCCATGCGAAACTAAGATTTGACCTGCCTTAACAGGATATTTGAGTCTTTAGATAAGGTTTTTCTTTTTCTTTTTTTCTCTCTCGAAGGCACCAAATCCCACCTTCTGCCGTACGCTAGTGGTTGAACTTTAAGCAGGCCTACCACTCGTTAGAGATCTTGAAATGGAGCTTAAATAGGTTTCATCGCTGGCTTAATTTTCTTATACAAAAGTAAAACTGGTCTTAGAGAAAAGAAATGAGGGTTTCGTGTAAAGGAAATCGGGTGATTCGATTCCGTTTTAGTTTCATTTTTCCTCGCGTAATTACTTCCCGACTGTCGGAGCGGCTCGGGCAGGATGCCTGCTTTGCGTGATTGGCGCGCGATGGCGCTGGCCACGCCACGCCAGCGCTGCCAACCTTCCGCCGTGCCGGCGCGGCGCTGCCAACGTTTGCCTCGAGATTTCGAATAGCGAACTTAACAGTCTGCGTGTCTCACACGAGACAATTTAACGAGTTGCGTCCTTCCGTCGGAGCCTCGCGGAATTTCTTTCTTGCCGATACAATCTATTGGTAACACTAACCTAGATTTACTTCCCCAAAATGTACAATCACACCCCAATTCATTACCCGCTCATTGTGCCCGTCTTTTCCGTCGATTCGTCAAGTCGCCCGAAGAAAAGTATTCTATGTTTTTGGAAAATTGTCTAAATTAAGATACTTAGATGATCCAGGCAAGTCACGCCCTCCCTACGTTTTCAAACATTTTAGAAACATTTTCTAGCTGAGAGTATCATCATGTTGCTGAGTTAGGCTAATGCGAAGATCCATTTTTTGGACATGAAAATCTGTTGGGAGTGGGTGATATGATTATTTTTCTCTAGGACGTCTTTTAGAATAATTTTTCGATTAGATTTGAGAATCCTTTTTTTTTATCTTGATTTAAAAAATAATAGAGAAAATAGTTCCTCCTGTTAGAAAGAAAAAGAAAAAGAAAAGCGTAGAAAATAGCTATTTTCTACGCGGGGGCTTTGCGGGCTCGGATCAAGGGCGGATCCAGAGCCGTCGTAACGAGGGGGCAATTTTCTTCGGCGCGCTATTTGGTTGCCTACCTTCGGGCGTGAATCCACGATAACGATTTTACGTTGTTAAAAGGTAAACTACATCAAATGCGAATGCCTTCACTCGCTCTTCGGGCAATCTTTAAAATATCCAAATTATTCAAACTATTTTTCTTTCTTTCTTCCTTCCTCTCTCTCTCCTCGCTTTCCTTTTTTTGGCCAAGGAGGGAGGGGCAATCGCCCCCCTTTGCCCCCCTTGGATCCGCCCTTGGCTCGGATGGGTTTATTTTCGTGATTTCCTGCTAAAACATTGCATTTGGAAACCGCCAATCAAACAGCAACGTAACCTAAACTAGCTGAACTAAACGTGGCATATCCTTAAGTGGTGAGGTATATCTCGAAAGAGAATCAACGGAGAACGCCTAAAAAAGTAGCCCATAATCTCTGTTCCGTTTTCTCATCTTCTTCTGCTGTAAAAAAGTGGGTTAAAAGCCGAGGTTTTGATCACGCTGCTCTGTCACGTAGTATCAAGGCTGGCTTTTGTGGCCGAAATAAACACAATGATAAATGTCCAATTCATCTCAATTTTGGACAGTCTTAAGCTGAAGGAAAAGAATGAGACAAGGGGCCGGCAGGACGGCGTAAAAAGTCGTCCCTCAATAAATTATTAGTAAACCGTAGCATTTAGCGGCCTCACGCAAAAAGGTTGTCCATCAGGTCTGACAAACAACACAGTTCAATCCGAATTGTAAGAAAACACTGTGAAATTTCTGGTTCGCAACAACTGACAATCAGCGATAGTCTGCAAAAAAAGAGGGGGAATTAACGTTTTCAGAAATAACGACAGGTCACAATACATGCCGTGCAACTCCGCATTGTTAACGAAATGTACCTACTGCAGTTTGAAAGTTTATCTTGGAATGAAAATTTGCAGTACAATGAGTGCTCCAAAATCTCACTCAGGGATTTGTGGGAATTCGACAGATTTACGTAATGTGTTAAATAACCATTCTGAATCCTTTCATTTTATTAAATACCAAACCTTACATGTCAAGTAGGTCAGCGCGAATCAGTGCGAGATCACTCTGCGTTATTACTCTACATTTCAATGCTCGTTATATGACTGAAATAAATGGATCACTTCAGATTTTGGTGTGTGCCAAAATCGGAATCAAATAAGCATAGCTGCCCAGCTCTTTTACTGCAGCAATTTTCGTTTTACTTCATAATCCTAGTAGTAATTGTGTCCTTCAGTTTTACGACTGCTACTCTATTATTTACAATTAGGCTCCCGAGGAAACATTGCCATTACAGCTGATGATGTGGCCGATAATGCTACAAGGAGATTGAGATGTTAACAGGAAACTCAAAAGTGTATATAAATCATTACTTTGAGACCACCAGCTACGCAATCGAAAAGCCGAGGTACCCCATTTTTTAATCATTTGATCAACTTGCTCTTTTACACATCTCCTTTGTGGTTTTATAAAAAGGATCCTGCTTATATGAAAAAACAGTGCTTGACCCGGGTGATCGTACAAAGTAAACATCAGTCTATGTCATGTGATTTTCTAGGAAGCGTAGATTCATGGTACTTTAAAAAGCTCAGGTATAATCGAACCAAAGAACGTGGGTGATTTGATAAAAAATAACAAGGACAGCGCAGGTTCTCCTCAATCTCTGATTTTTAATTTCGTCGAATCGCAGTCAATGCATAGAGATGGACCTTGTAACAAACATTGTGATTCACCTCTGAAATGCTTGATAACTGCAGAGGCCAATTTGGGAAAGTGAAAATTATACCCCATAAAATTTAAATTTATGGACCTGCACTCCTTTTGTCGAACCATAGCTAAACTTTGAGCCTGCAATGGAAGTTCGAGGAATCGGTCACGAGGCCATTACGAGTAAGAAATCGTACCTTAAAATTACCTTTCGCATGCAATAAATACATTTCGAGGGGATTGTGACAAAGTTGAAGTCAGAGGAGGGGGTGTGCTGCCCCACTGAATGTGCATCACAACGGGGAATGCCTGTTCGTGTCCAACAGGGGAAATAAATTGGCAGGGGTGCTTTGACCTTAAATTCCTTGGCTCAACACTTGACAACAAATTGCCAGTGCTTCTTAATTCAAGCATTTGCAATGCAGTGGAAATGATCATTACGCTGTGAAAAGTTGATGAAACCAAGTTTACCATCTTTGTGTTCTTACTTTCGTCACCTAAGGCCAGCGGAGCGGAAATATAGTGACCACAAGACATATAACATAATGTAGATTAAGTCGGTTCAAAGGTCGCATTGCGGCTTGTTTCTTCTCGGTGGCCATTGCAATTATTGCAGGGAAGAAAGCTGCACCAGGATTGGTGATAGCAGAGCGGGGAATCAGAGAAGATAGGACGCGAACCCAATCTAACTTCACCTTGGAATATGCGCTATTCAGCCGTTTATCCTTTTCTTATTTTTTGGGTGGGAAAGATAAAAGTATGAACTAGGATGAGACAAAGATGTAGGAGATGCTGTTATGCTTCTTTAACTGAAGTATTTGAAACGCATGCAAACGTTTATCACGCTGATATAAATTACTCCGTACCCTAGAAGTTTATTCAGAATCCTATTTTAAGGGAGTTTTTATTACGCTTACATCAGAGGAACTCTTCTCGAAGTTAGAGGAACATGTCGCTTTTTCCCGAAATATATTTTGCAGTTCAAAATCATAAACGGATGTTCAATATTTGGTTTTTATGCCGATGCTTGTTTGGACAACCATACAGAAGTAGAGGTCTCATGGAGATGCGCGCTTTGGTGACGCTGATCTTTCTATCACGAAAAGTGATGAAAAGAAGTTCCTGGAACGTTTTGTTGGATGTTCCATAACACAGGATCTGCTAGCATAGATTTCACTCGAACGAAGACGGATTTGCATTTTTCCTGGAAGATGGGTCGTCCCTTTTGCCAGCAATGTGTCTCGCGGCATTTTCCTCGATACGTAAAGACCGTTATCGCAGGTTGTTCGATTAAGAAACAACATGAAAAGCTGAATGATCACGTGTCGGAATCATGACCAGGAGCTAAGGAACTCGACGTGATTTTAAACGACCCACCTGAAGGGTCAAGGTTTCTAGGCTGGCTCCAGGACAATCTATCAATGCTAAGCAAATAAAGTTTAGGCCAATCTAGAGTGAAATAGTTCTTGGGATCGGTTTTTTCATGTTTGCTTCTCTATTCTTCGCAGGTGTGAGGATGTTGGACGGCTCTGTCAACGATGCTGTGGAGGCAGCTGCTCTGTCAACAAACCCTTCTCATATCGATATCTATTCCGCATCTTGGGGTCCAGAAGACGATGGCAAAACTGTGGATGGACCAGGGCCTTTGGCACGCCTAGCCTTTCTGCAAGGAGTTACAAATGTAAGTCGCGACACTATGTTTATCATACGTATTCCGGGAGAAAAGTCCTGCTGGTGTCATTATTGTTCCATCTTCCAAATATCCTCATGTCACTTACCGTTGACAACCGCCAAGAAGTACATGTATTTGGCGAGGGTGAGAACCGTTCAAAAAGGTTAAAGTGGGGTTGTGTCTGTATCTTCCATTGCTGCTATCGGCTCAACGAGGAAGGGCAAAACACGATGCAAGTTTTAGAGAGTGCATGAAATTTCATATGCGTGGAACTGGTGGTAGAAAACATGAAAAATCGATTTTTTTTCCGATCGAGTCATTTGGGTTTGTCAGACCAGAAACTGATTGCGGAATAGCGTTTTCCACTCGAGGTAATTTGCGATTATTTGTCAACCGAACTTCGTACATCGTTAGCTTTAAGAGTTGGATCTTCTTCCTATGTCATCGACCATGATTGAACCTTACATTAGGAGGCCCAAGGAACCGCCTAGGTTAGATACGGATGTGCTACACGCGACTGTTTTGCCTCTCGGAAGTTCCTTATCATTTTCTGCTCCTCTGTCGTTGGGCCTCATACTTGATTCTTTGTTAGCGGCGGAACTTCCACCGAGATGTTGCATCAAGCTTTAAGACTGTTATGTTGAGCTGAGTTACATTAGTTGAAAGCCGTGTTCTTTGCTCCGCCTTTGCCCCACTCGGTTTTGTGAAAAACTGGAACTTAGGAGGAAGGGAAGCCAAAATGCAGTTCATCCCTTCTCGCATGAAAAGGCCGGTCAACCAATATTTTAACTAGCCAAAGACAAGTCCATCATTTCTTTCAATGTTAGATCTTTCAAGGTAGACTTTGAAATCGGCGTGGGTTTTGCTTTAAAGGAGTGTTCATTTCGAGGGCGTACAGATATATTAGCCCATTAGCCAAATTAATGTTGGCTCATTCTAAATATCCGGGCAGGGATTGTGCACATTTTTATTCCTGTTCCCGCGTTCGTAACCGCTGGATGTTTGCACAGTGATTGCAAAGGCCCGCTGTAAAGTCAAGGTCGCAACATTGCGGCGGTTTGCCGGGTCCCAAAGGGGTTGGCCGCTGCACTGTTATTGCGTTAAACACCTGCTAATTAGTGCGCTGTTTCATGTTTAGGGTCTTTCCCGCCTCCTGGAGCACCCTACATGAAGAGATAGGTTACGCGTCTTTTCCTTAAGGCTGAGCCGTGCCGAGCCGCAGACATCTTTTGCCTCCACTTGCTTTTATATACTCTCTGCTTTATCTTCATCCCCAGCCACGACGCCTGCTTTTTGACATTTATTTTCTTTGAAACTCAAGATTCTTTCATCAAGCTAATATCTTCTTAATTCTGATCCACTTAACGGTAGTCATTTGTAGCGTACTGGTCCTTTATTACAAAGTATCGCGTAATCGTCTCTTTGTAAGTAAACCCATTTTTTTAACTCCGTTTATCAAATATTAGCCTTGTTAAAGAGGGATATGTTCCCCCGGTGCTGATTTGAGCGTACTGCTTGAGCCTCGTGAATTATTTTGCCATACTTTTTTCTTCCTTTTTGGGTAGATTTGACTCGGAAATATTCATACAAAAATAATTCTTACGGTCGGAAACACAATATTAACTTGCTTAGTTTCGCCGCGCAAACCGGCTGAGAATTCCCCTGTACGAGCTCCCGTGAGAACATGTGTTATGATGAAGGCGTTTTCATCATCCTCACCTTGTTCTTTAAGACCTTCTCAGAATTTAGGATTACATCTTAACTGATTGTTAGATCTTTCAATTGTTTTAATTTCGTCTTGTTGTCCTTGAGTTCCGGCAGTTCCTAGAATCGTTTCATCTTGGAAAGATCTTCTCCCTGCATTACAAGTATTTGGAACGGCAAATCCATTGTCTATTACAGACAGTAACTTTCTCCTAAACCGGCAAGCGAAAACATCTCAACTTTCTCCGACTGATCAAAAAATGTTAGTATTGAAATGATCAGCATTGGAAGTGAATCAACAATATCATTGAGATCGATGCTTGGTAGAGAACTTTTGCTTCAGGGGATGGGTTTACACTCTTTGTTCTTGACGACTTGATATTCTTCTTTTTATCTGTTTTAATTTTGATTTACATTTTTGTGCTCTTTGTAGGTTTTTTTAGTTTTTTTTTCGCGTTGTCTTTGCTGTGTTGACACCGTCTTGATTCTGAGGCTCGCCTTGCTTCTAACCCAGTCTTCGTTCTGAAACCGTCTTGCCATTGACACTGTCTAAACTTAAAACAAAAGAAAAGGTGCTAAAGTGACGCAGTCTCTTAGGAAAATTGTCAGTTTTATGGTCAATTTTGTTTGTTGGCGTTGATTGTGGACCAAGTGTTTGGTATCAGCAAGCTCAATGGCTGATAACGCGATCGGCAATGATGAGATGTCTCGAGGGGACATCACTAAGTACTGGCTTTTAATTGGTACCGCTTCCTACCTTTCTTAGGTAATTTACATGCAGAACCTCCAAGTGTCAGTGTATTAAAATTGAACCTATCTTCGCCAATGTAAACTTTGACATGGAAGTTCCCTGACATAGAACTAGTGTAGTGCAGAAGTACTCATGAACTTCGACACAGAGGGACTCTGACGCGGAAGTAACTTTGGAAACATTTCCAACGTGGAGTCTATATTTTTCTAAATTAGAGCACGCTGTGGAAAGGTAACTTGAAGTCTTTTCATTTTAGTATTTCACTCCGATATCAGGTACATTTTGACGTGAAATAATGAACGCCCGGCGTGGCACGTGATGCACCTTTGAGTCTTAACAGGTGTCCGCACGGACAAATTGCTCTTGACAGGATTTTGACGGGTGAGAGGCAGGCACGGTAAGCCAGCGTAGGAAGGGGCACAATAGCTGAAATGCTGTGTGGAAGTCTTCCAGGACCAGAAAAGTTTTCTTGAGAGTGAGTTAGCTGTGGAAATCCCCGCGCGGGGCCTCGCCTGGGAATGCGTCGCGATACGTCAATAGGTTGGCCCTGCTGGTCCTGAGGAAAGGGCAGAGAATTTGCCTTGTTTTCTTTTACTTTCTCCACATCTGTTTCTACTCTCCGATTTCCGGGAAGATTGTTGCGACCAACTTTTTTTCGGTCTAACACTTCCGAAGCGCAATTAAAGGAAATCTAATCAACGACTTGGAAAACAGAGGAGGTAATTACTATTAAGGGAATGGGATTCTAATCGGATTACAGGTTTGTACTGGAAAAATCCCCAGCTACACCAAACTTTTTTCGTTGTGTCGAAAAGTTAAAATGTGCTCAGCTTCTTTGAAAGGTTCCCATAACCGGCGGATTTTCTTCTTTTGACTAATTCGTTGATTATTTTGGCAGTATGAATATCTCTAGTCGCTAAGTTTCACTCAAGAAATTGTTGTTTAGTTTAATGTGATTTTTGCTGCCTTTACAATAAAAATAGAATTCTTGACAGAGCCACAACAGCTCGCTGTTCCCTCGCTTTTGCTATCCGCAGATTTTAATAATTTACTTAACCTTTTTTTTAAAAAAATCATTGACTATTTTTGTAACGAATATTGAAATTTGCAATAGATGATTTAATATAAAATAGACGTTTAATGTGTTCACACTAAAACCCAGATTCTATTGAGACTTCTTCGTGAAGTAAATGTCTACACGATGTTAGCAACATTAAGTTCAAACCCGATCTAATTTACAATGATCTGTTTTACGTAGTTTGGCTTATTTTCCTTGATTTATGAAGGGGGTAAATGCGATTGTATCAAGTTTTTTCAATATACCCTCTTTTTAAGAAAGTATTTCCTTTTAAGTGGAAGGAAAATAATGTATTTTTATAAAAGATTGTTAGTCTAGCGCGTTGGAATGTTTCTTTAATGAATGAACGCTGAAAGGTTACAAACTGAGTGTTGAGCGTGTTGAATTGATTTAGAAATCTCGATCTGTACAGCTATACAGTTCATGTCGTTCAAAACAGTGAGAGAAAAGAAATTTTTGTTATATATTGGAATGAGAATTCAGAGAAGCTAAGGGACATTATGTAGGGCCAGGCGTTAAGATTCCAAAAATAGTGAAGTATTCATGTCCAAGTCTATGCTTTGTTTCAGTAAAGATATCAGCGTCAATTTTCTTATGAGCACAGAGACCCGTCCAACGCTACAAGGTCCCATACTTTGTGTAAAATACCGATATAATTATATCGTAGGCTGAAAATTTGAACTAAAAGCTATTTTAGAAAACTTGTCAATATTGTCTATAAATTTCATCGAGTCCATCATTTTAGATGAAGTTAACTCAGTTAACAGCAGAAGACCTCAATCGCTCCTGCTATGTTACTGCGATTTTATGACTAGTTTCGAATGTGGGTCAAGCCTTTGCTGGAAATGAAAATACGATAAAAAGTATGGGGAAGTTATGGAAGACAAAGGACGTGCCGCAGAATCATTTTGGGGCTCACGACCTTCCGATTTATTCTCGGCATTTGAAGAGTTCATCGTGGCTCTTTATGTTGTGCAACCGCGAAAGCAGCAATCTTTTGACATGAGAATCCTTGTGCCAATTATTTTTAGAGGCAGCTTCCGTTTTTGGCGTATTTGTGATTTGGTGGGCTCAAGTGTTTTTCATACTCTGTGAAATAGATAAATCCGGTTGCGTTCCTTGTCTGATTCCTTAGCGGAGGAAAGCACCATACACTTTCTTCATGCGCACTTTTTAGCTAATCATTCATTCATTTAATGAAATGATTTTCAAGATAGGAAAGAAAATGATTCAAAACGACTTATTTTGTCGTATTTGAGAGCATGCAACCACCTTAACCTCTCATCATGTATCTTTTGGTGATGTGGGAAATATTGATGATAGGCGATAGTTTTGGTAAAGTTGAATTAAGTGCTCTGTGCTTCAATCTTCTCATGCATTTCTCGTATGAACGTCAAAAAGAACAAGACAATGGGAACGAGCTTGTATTGCATCCTTTAAAATTGTGAGAGGCTCTCGTTTCTTTTCGAGACCAATCAGGTTCCGATGTCCTTAAATCACTTTCACGTATTGAACCTTTCCATCTTGCAGTTCTCTCCCCACTTTCAGTAAACGCCCATTCCCCCTGATGACGTCATACGAGTCCCCTTTCAAAGCTCCTTTGAGTAATAAGTGGGGCGTAAATTGAAATATTAGCAACCCGATTTTTGTGAGGTAGCAGTCTGGTCACCCCTCGGCACCACTGTCGGGACCAATAGAGCTGTTTTCCCTCGCGCCCCTCCTACCCAAAGTTCCCTCTTCCATGTCCTACATAAGTGGGAAACATTTCATGCTTTGACTCCGGAATCACAAATTGGTGTGGAGACCCACGACACAGTCACAGTGTATGGTAGCGTATAAATCCATTTATGGGGCTTTGTATCTCTGGTTAGTTTTGCAACACACAATTAAATCATTTTTGCGGCATGTGTACAGCCCCCTATAACAGAGGCTTGGTGCGACTATTTCATAAAGCAAGGTCATCGCACAATCTCTATTTTAGAGATGAAACTTCTCCGATATCCTCCATATACATCACGATTGATGTCATTCTACCGCATAGGTTAGATAAACTAAAGTTAGTTTACATGCCTTGTGCCTCGCCCTGCTATAACTCCGCTTCTTTAAGTGACGAAAGGACGACTTTAAGAGATTGGAAGGCTATCTTTTAACCCACTACCGCCTAGCGATGCCGTTCGGCAACAGGAAAAAATATTTTAGAGGATCTTTTCAGTTCAGTGTTGTCACAATTTAAAAAAATACCACCCCTCTGGAAACCTGAAATTCAATAATTTAGACATTTTTCAAAGCTTGAATTTGCGTATTTTAATGGAAGAAATCCTTCCAAAATTCTCTTTAGCTGAATTTCACTCCAAATACTTTGGGCTGTTATGGGTTAAACAGACAATAGCACTGCAATCTTTTTATCCAAGTTTTTGAAATACAGTCGAGGGCATTTAAGTGGCTGATAAGTGATTTCTTGTTCTTTTGAAATAAGGTTGGCAACACCGTTGAAATCGACTGAAACGTGGGAACCCCTCCTTATCAAAATACAGTAGCAGTACCATTAAATTAAAAAAAAATGAAAAATGTCAGGCAGTTATGCCCTGGACTGTACACTCGGACCTAGGTGCGAAGGAATCACGAAGAAAGTCGTATTTCGTGTACACATCCAGTTTTCGTTATCTTGAGTTGGGAACTAAAAGGAAACAAAAAATATTCTTCACAAAGAGTTTTTCCTATCCAGATTTGACTGTTCTCCAGAAAGCGTCACAACTGATTTAGTTCTTTTGCTTGTAGGAAGCTTTGATGTGTTATAAAAACAGGGCTGTGTAGTGTACTGCTTCTGGATCATTTTTCGTAACGTTATTCAGGTAGGCAGGGCTCATGGTGTGTCGTTCCGAATGGAAGGCGTGTTTGGTTGTGGCAGCAAAGCAGAGCAAGTGTTTTGCATGAGTGATGTTTTGGCTGTCGAAATGTCAGCGCCCCGCCGTTCCAAATCTCACTGACACTGCGGCCCTCACCCGGCCCACTACAACCACCACCCAACGCTATCCTCGCAAAACACAATCGCGTTCCGTTAATTCGACGCATGTGTAGCGTCCGTACTGGCCGTAATGTCCATTTCATGATTGCCTAAAAACCGCCACCCGTTTTTTAGAAGAGCGGAGAGCGCGCCATGGCATTAGTCGAGGGTGATCACCAGCAGTGGATGGAATACCACTAAGTGATGCTGATCTTCTATTGGTAGGCCATGGCCAATACAAGATCATTGTGAGAGAAAGCAGGGATGCCAAGTATCAGGAAAGTCTGGGAAGTCAAGAAAAAGTCATTAAAAAAAGCGGTCAGGAAAAGTCAGGGAGAGTCAAGGAAATTGGCTGCAAAGCCAGTAAAATTATTTACTAACAAGTAAGACCTAAATATATTAAAAACTGTCCTTTGGTTGTGATCGAGATGCCGCGTCGACAGAAAGAGACCCTGGAATTCTAGAATGCTTTTCGGAGTTCGGTGGGCGGGCTGCTGGCAAATTGATCGAATTTGGTCAGGGAAAGTAAAAAAAATAGGAAGATTTGGAAATAAGATCTTGTGACACCCCTACACTCTAAAGTTGAATCAGTAGTTTTTCTACTGATTGAATCAGTAGGTCAGCATTCTACTGAAGTTTCAGTGCAAAATTCATACAATCAGTAGCAAACCACCCCAAACCACTAATGAATTAG
>Ga0058701_10003635_pt1 | contig 12275 bp, 4 predicted proteins | sample AgamicOrMae_FD_97039 | JGI IMG/M metagenome (GOLD analysis project Ga0058701, IMG submission 97039) | Agave microbial communities from Guanajuato, Mexico - Or.Ma.e | ecosystem: Host-associated > Plants > Phyllosphere > Phylloplane/Leaf | place: Guanajuato, Mexico | collected 2012-06-04
AAATGGGACAATGCGGATGGGATCGCGCTTGTTTTTCTGTGGTTTTCCTTTTCCTCTTGTGTTTTATAGCCCATTTATATGAAGCCAATGGGGGGACGGACATGGAAGTATTGGCCTGCTTCAGGCCCGGTTTTTAAAATGCCTCTACCCGCCCGGCCGGGTTTCGAACGGCCTTCATAGGGCTCTATTCATTCAATAGTCTGCATTAAGTAGGCCAAAGTCGTTTAATTTAATCTTCTTTTCTCCACATTACTTGATTGCGCAGCTAGGCTTAAATTCTTTAGTTTTCTTACGATTAGGAATGTTCTTTTGTTATCTCTGGTATCTTAGAAACAGAGAAAGATGTCAAAACAACTTTAGAAGTATGAGATCGTCTCTGGACCCTTTTCTACTTCCATGTCCATGGAATTAATGGCATCGTGCAAAAAATCGACTTCGAGATAAGACCGAATTTGGGATGTGCAACCCTCAAAACGTCGAGAAAAGTGGTTTTGGACAATCCTTCTGTGTGTATGTGTGCCTGTCTATCCGTCTGTCTTGCTGTCGCTTTTCCCGCGAGCTCTCACGGGCGTAAGGGTTAATCGATCGAGTTGAAACTTTAGGGGTATGTTTGGTTACATGGGGCATTGCGTTGTGACAGTTTTTGAGGCGATTCGTGAACCCGTTAATGAGATAATCTAGTAAACGGGTTTTGGCTATGGCGTGCGAAAACTTGAGTAATTATTATGCGATCGTTATGAAATTTTCAGGGTACCTTCTTTTATATGAGGACACGAGCGCTATTGATTTTGGACCCGATCGGTCAATACCTTAAGCGGGAGACGTGCCTGAAGTGGGACACAACGAAAATGATCGCTCTAGTGTGTGTGGGTGGGATAGAAATTTTCAGATGTGTTACCGCTACGTCTTGTTTAATAACTTGTTGCTTGCTCTTCCCAAAGTGGGACAGATGTCCAAAAGTGGGACATTCCATAAATGCGAAATTTTGCGGTTATTTTTTGCCATCCTTGTATACGCAAAAAAAATCTTGGTGTTGTAAAATTACTTAGTGCTCCCAAAATGGGACACATGTCCTAAAGTAGGACATTTTCTGAATGCCACATTTTCTTATAGCTGCGCGGTTATTTTGTCATCCTTGTATGCGTAAAAAGGAACACAAACGTACAAAAAATGGCCGGAAATGACTGTCATGGGACATGGAAGTATTGGCCTGCTTCAGGCCCGGTTTTTATATTGACAAAACACGTTTTTGTGCCTTCGAAATCTTGTGTTTTTGTCATAAGCAATGAGCATCTCTTCATACCCTAGAGGTTCTAGAACAAAATAGACTGCAATCTTACTTGTGTACGACCTATTTTTACTTCTTATACATATCTACGTATCTGCAACGGTTTTCAAGGAACATATACGAATACACTGTTTGGCGCTCTTCAGATCATACGAAAATCGTGAGAATGGCCTACGCGAAACGCGGTATATTACCGAGCCGTCAACCTGTTTTGGGTGAGATAAACGGGCATAACTCATTTTTTGTAAATGTCAAGATAAAACTATGAATTAGGTATTTCAAGCGAAAAGCTTCGTGAGAGTTCATTCAAAAGGGATCTATATATCTTGATATTATCGATGATTTGTGTTGTGCCCACTTCAGATACTCAAAGCAGGTGCTTAGCTATACAACATGTTCATCGATATGTGCAGTGAATCTTGAAGGGTTGGTTTTCTGCCTCTTGCGTTCTACTTTTCGTCTTCAAGCAAAGCGACAGCGAAATGAGATTCATGCTAGCTCTCCTAACAGATTCAGTTTTTGTCATATTATGTACTGAGGTTGAATCGGGGTAGAACACACGAGGTAATGCAAGCAACCTTCAAAATTTGCAGTGTAGCCGTTGTCGCAAAACGGATAATCAATGTGGTTTCTCGCAGGTCCAATTAAATCCTCGGAGACAGGCGAGAGCACACCGGAAGTCGACCGCGGGCTTACCGAACACCGCCACCGGAAACAACAGTTGTGGCAACCGTAGCGGAGGTGGTAGTAGCGGTTCCGGTGGAGCCGGCAAAAGACTTCTACGGCATTTATTGGGGATCAAGCGGAAAGCACGTTCTTGTGAAAACTTATTAGTGCTTTAGACAGAGTCACCAACTGCAAATGGACCAGTGATATGTGTAAAACTTTGGACCAAAACTTGTTTCAAGTTCTCAAGTGATCAGCAAGTTTTATTTTGTATGCTCTTGTAGTGTCTACGCTTAAGTTTGTATTCCCACCTACCTTGTCACAGGGTACATCAGTCCTGTAGTAAGTGCTGAATGCAAATTACCTCCCACTTAACAAACTCTGAATCCTCGATAAAAATGTATCTCTAATTTCTTATTAGAGAGATAAATGCTATATCCCATACGCGGAGAAGAGACATTATAAAATACTTGTGGACTGTTAAGCGCGTCGTAACGGCACCGATCGTGTTGTGATAACAATCATTTATTGTGAAGAAAAACCTTTCTGTTCTTAGAGCTGATTGAGTTCTTAGTTGTCCTCGTTATGAGCTTCATCTCATAATCAGATTTTTGTAAGACGATAGTATGTTATTATGGCAAAACTGGTACTGTAGATGTACTTCTAACCTTGGACGAATACGGTATGGAGTAGCAGGTTAAACGCTCTATGTTCCAGCTATACGGAGAAAGCAGCTCCATCCCTTCTATTCATTTTTACTCAAATGTGGAGACATTGGGCTAAATAAAGGCAAGTCGTAAATACTTACTTAAAAAAGTAATTGGTGACTTTCAAGTATCTCAAACTCGTAAAATTAAGAAGCAATCGTAAAAAGAAATTTAGATTATGATTCTATCTCTCCCTTGCAAACGGCGAGGAGCTTGAACCCGTAAGGAAAAGAAATTTTGGGGAGCAATACAAATTTAATTTATTTCACTTTACTACATAATTCTTCTTTGCAATGTTGCGAGCGATTTGAGACTACGTACCACTCGCTGTCTGTTAAAATGACGCGAGAGTTGCGAAAAGAAAAACGAAAAACACCTCGCGCGTACCCTCGCTCCTCCATAATGAATACCACCACGCTATAACACACCATTCACTCACGGAGGAAAAATATAAAAGGAGTGGCTGCTTGGGAAATCTGTGGGCTGATGGGTCGCAGCTTCTAAGTCACCGCCTTGTATCCATCTTTCTCCGTCGCGACTACTCCCCGCCAACTCTCGTTGGCCAATCTTACCGGCCAAAGCTCTACTTTATGTCTGTTGTTAACCATGTTAACTTACAATATCACATTGTCTGGGCGTAAGCTACACAATGACAGTTTACTTTCCCCCTCAATACTTCGAAAACACGAAAAGAGGCAACAGTGCCATATGACCACGATAACCTCCTCACTGTCACTTGTGGACGTATCTCCTCGTCCAGGATAGATCAAATCGGGTCAAAGTTTATTAAAACATAATATTCATGCGGGGCCGGATTAGAATCAACAATTACATGAAGAGGTAGGCACATATCACCTTACCTGATTAATTCAGTGTTGTTTGTGGGCAGGAGCACGTAAAATTCAAACCACCATTTTGCCGCTCCAGTAGCCGAGCCACCGGGTTAGGAACAAGCGAAAATTCTTCCCCTCCTCCCCCACTCTCCCCTAACGAAGCTACGACCCATTCGCCCATTCGACTAACGCCAATTAAAGTCAAAATTTTATTCTTAGAAATCATAATTTGGCTAAAACGATAGCAGGTCCTCGTCGAATAGATATTGTTGTACCCAGAAACACCCTTTTCAGGCCTATACAAGTAGCGGTAGAAAAGTTTATGCATCCGCAAAATTGTATTTCGCTGAGAGGGGCCACTCCTTTTATAGTTCTCCTCCGTGATTCACAATCGCATCCATTGTTTTCTCCTTGTATCCTATTTTTAGTGCATTGAGGACAGCCCATACTGTACGTTCATCCCTATATGTAAAAAAATACACTTTCAGACGGATCAGTGAACAAATAAGGCGTTATTACATAAAACACTGCTATCGCCCGCGGTGCCTACGACTTGTACGCAACTCACGATAGCGCCATGTTCATTTATTAGTACTAGTATTTTCTTCTCTGCCTGAGATATCTTACGAACCTAGGCTACCTTCAGTGCACCTATACCAGTAATGAGAAAATCGAATATTTTTTCAGTACCGAAAAAATCCTGCTATGGAACTTAAGGTTAATCTCAGAAAGTTGTAAGTCACACTTGATCGAAAACATGTGGCTCCAGAGCTTTCTCTTTGTTTGGTGCTACGGTTGTCACTCATTGATTTTGAAAAAGAGGAATGACGAAGAAGACGATAGGTGGTCTTATTTCGTGACTTACAAAAAGCCCACTAATTATAGGTTACACGACTATGACATGTCTTTTTTTGTACAAGAACACGTTTTTGGGTCAACAACATTGTGACGTCTTTTTGACTTCCCATCTGACAGATTATGGTGTGATTTATCAGATCACAATACGTCAGCATGACCCAATGAATGTCCATCGCTAGAATAGCTCGCATCAAGACGGAATGAATACAAAATGCTGCTACAAAAAGAACAGGGCTATTAGTCTTGTTCATTTCAGCAGCCTAAAATCATGATTTTACAACAGCGATGTTAGAGCTATAAGTCTGTAAACAAAACATTCTTCACCATAAAGGAGATACCTTTGTTTATTCGGCCACGAGTGATGCTTCCGAAATATATGTGAAATCAGTATCCTCAAATGAAGTTGCAAGTGTGATGGTGACAGAGCAGGATTTCTACGAAATGGGATACATTACCGAGAAAAGCTCCTGCCCACTAATACTTTTCGAGCGGGCGTGATACTGGCATTAGAAGCTGTTCTATAAGAAACAATTAAGTTTATTTTCCGACCAATTCGCGTTCTGTAAGTGCTCATTATTTGTTAGTCAGTGAAACCTTAATATTCTTGCGACATTTTCGCAAAATATCAGCTCGCCCGACTATTTACCAGAAAACGCACGTGATTCTTGCTGGTTAGCATGCAAGAAAGTTTTTGTCCACAACATTGAGTTCTCCTCATAAATCGAAAATACGCATATCGTTTTGAATTTCTTCTGCTTGAATCTAAACAAGGCTGACGTTGATCCTTAGTAGTAGCTTAGTCTACTGTGTTCTCAACCAGCGATCACTCCATTCTTGAACGCACTTCCTCCACTTTGGGAAACGAATTATTTTGTCTCTGAAACAAATCCTGTTCCGCTGGAAACTGCTTAACGGTAACCAATATGGAGCCACAGAATATTGACCTTTTTTTCTTACCATTAGGGCGATGAGTGATTGAAAAGCTGTTAAATACAGATGTTACACTAAAACTGTTTGTCTAAAACATAAAAGAGTAGTCCATATCGCGTAGCACGTTTTCCGCCATGTTGGCCTACTCCGCAAGTGTTATTTCCACTCCTTCTAGTTTTCCCACTTTCACAAAACAAACACGGCGGAAATAGACGCAAGATAAGCCCCGTATCAAAGGTTTGTATACTTCCAAGCCGGGAAGTGTCACATCATATCATAAAAACGTTAAATTCTGAACGGGCGTCACGTTGGAACTTCAGATTAACTATCCAGGGACTGAGCGCCTAAGAGCGCAGCCCTCCTTTTGTGAGCGCATATCCAACATGTCGTGTAAACGGCTGAGGATATGTAAACTTTATGCACCCTTGTGCTCGGGACATACAAATAAAGATAGGTAAGGGAAGTATTTCTAAGTAGCTGTTGGTACTCACAACGCTGCATTAAATTTTCATACCCTCAGTAGATTATACATGTTGAATACGCACGCTTAAGTGCACCCTCTCTCGGGAGCCAGACCGGACTATGATCAGTCGAGAGTTACTCCGCCTACACGTGAACGTTTTGTTTTAAATATACGATGTGGCATTTGCCGGCGTGAGAGGAATTTGATCCGTGGGTTGTATTGACGTCTATTACCGCATCGCTTGTTTTGTGGAAGTGAGCAAACTGGGAAAAAAGTGGAAAGTAAAGTTGCGAAGTGGGCCAACATGGCTGAAAGCGTGCTACCGGTACTCCATGAGCACTACTCTCATGTCTGAAGGAAACCATTTTTACCCTTTTTCATTTCTGCTATCTCTTAAAAATAACCTTTTCAAAGAAACAAGATGAATTTGCGGTAGAAGTTATATGACTCATGGATATTTCAATGACCTTCGTTGATGTGCAAAATTCCTTGCATTTTTTTTTGTTTTTTTTTTCCCAATATGAATTCCTTGCGCAAATATCACTATTTTTAAGAAAAACTTAATCTATTTCTTCCAATGACACGACGTTTTGAACCAAATAGGGTTTGATGTTTTTTTTTAATTAATCAGTATTTTTTTCCCAAAATTCCGAAGCAAAAACCGATGTAATCGGACGGTTCGCTGATTTTTTTTCTGATTCTCTAAAATGCTCGGTTCAAACCGAAACTTTCCTCTCTCTTATTTACAAAATCTATTTTAGATGTATGTAAAAAAACTATGATAAGTAAAATTTTGGTAATGCATGGATAGGTATTCTGAAATTATTACATGAAGTGAAGTTATTTTACAGAGTGGAAAAAATTCGAAATTTTAATGCATTCTCATTGGTTGTCTTGAATGGACGTTGCATGATACTTTCCAGAGCTAAAGGTTTCCGATTCTCATTTAGTTTGACTATAAGGTATTCGTTAGGGACAAAAAAAAAACTTTTTATAACTTCACAATGGCATGCAGGTAGATTGTATATTGTATAGTGTATGCTCTGTGATGAAAGTTACGTATAAGCAGGTACCAATCGACTAAGGTTTCCTTTAGCAATCAGTAAATCATGTCACTGTACATCAACATCACCCAATATCTCGTTTACACCAGCAGACGTAACATACATATCTAAAGGAATAAGACACATGGAAAAAATGGGTGAGTTCTATGAAAATAAAACTTATTTGCTTTTTCATGCACACCCTGCTCATCCAATCGACCAACTTGTGGCCGAGTTACATGCGTCAGTGGGAGTGAAAAAAAGTAAAACAAAATTAAAAGAAAAAAGACACTTTTGTTTGTGGACTTTTATAATTCCCACATAATAGAAAAAAAATTGAAATCGACCTGTCCAGGCCATGCGCTCCGTGGACTAACATGTAAGAATGATGGAGGTAAATCTGGCAACGATTTCCGTAGCTGCCGACGGATACTGTAGAATCGAGCATGAGAGAAGTGCGTATGGAGAAGCAGCCCCGAGCGCTAAATCTCTGTGTGCCCACTTTGATCCTGTATGCATTTCGTTGTTTCCGCACCTTACGAGGTGGTAGACGGCTCTACGGAAAGCTAAAGCTTCATTTTAACTAAGTTCCATAGCCTCAGATCACCAATACAATTACAAAAAACCGAAAAACTCGCTTACATACGGAGATTGCGAATGGAGCGCGTTTGACGAGGGAAAGCGTTTCGTTCTGCCGCCAGAAGGCGCTCGCAGCCCACGCCTCGAGCGCCCTCTTCAAGGTAGTGTCCAAACTATCTACCGGCTCTAGCAGACGAAGTTTTTGTTTTGCTAAGTCGTGGGTTCGATGTTGTGTTAAGTTTGATTAAATTCTAGCTATTATAACACCTAGTCATGGATAGCTCTACTGACTCCGCGTTCAATCTTTCGTCCAGTAACTTCATAAGGGGAATATATTCTGCTGGCGGCTCTACACCGAGGAAAGCGCCAAGCAAATCTCGACCATCGACAGTCAGAAAACAAACACTAATTGCAAGGACTTGCAACCTCTGTGGAAAAGTATATGGCTCCTGGAAATACTTCCAGAAGCATAAAATTGATAATGAACTCAAAGATAAATAACGTTGATGTGAGGTGTTTCTTCAACGGCATATTATAAAATACGGTAAATATGTTGAACGCGGTGTCAATGGAGCTATCCATTACTAGGTGTAATAATGAATAAAATTTAATCAAAACTTGACATAGCATTGAACCCATGACTTAACAAAAGAATAACTTCGTCTGCTAGAGCCGAGACACTACCTTGAAGAGGGCGCTCGAGGCGTGGACTGCGAGCGCCCTCTGGCGGCAGGACGTAACGCTTCCACCGGTCAAATGCGCTCCGTTCGCAATCTCCGTATGTAAGCGAGTTTTTCGGGGTTTTGTGATTGTATTCGTGATCTAAGGCTATTGAACTTAGAATGAAGCTTTAGCTTTCCGTAGAGCCGTCTACCACCTCGTTAGGTGCGGAAACAACGAAATGCATACAGGATCAAAGTGGACACATAGTGATTTAGCGCTCGGGGCTGCTTCTCCATACGGACTTCTGTCATCGATCGAGTATGATAATATTTTATTGTTTCAGCTGATTAAGCGGTATATTTGGTGATTTCATGTAAAACGCGTTCATTCTCAATGTTCAAAGAGCAAAAATAAGGGGAAAATATTATCTCCATAGTGCCGCATTTCAAATTGTGTTGGTTTTAATACTATACGTGGGATCGGCGGAGGTCTATTCACCAGAATATATGCACAGTATGCTGATTATGTTGAGTTTTCGTTGTTTATATTGTGGTCATGTAGTCAAATAATGTAATCGTTTCTCGTTTTCGTGTGTTTTTTCTGCTCATTTTTTCGTGTGTACACTATTTGACAACCTTGGTGGGACCGCGTTCCGGCCTCCGCTGCGCGAATTGTGCAGCTTCGTATTCAAATGTTAATTTTAAGTCAACGCCTTGCTAGAGCTGCACTCAGCTGATGAAACACCCGCCTTTTGTTGTCTCTCAAGCGACCATTTTGCAAGTATTTGCAAGTAGAAATCCAACTTTTTCGACCAAATTGCTTTGCGTTTCGCAGCACTATTTGTTTCATATCTCACATAACTGTGTATTTTTTTGGCTTCTTTAACATTCCCGTGCCATTTTCTCCCCAATAATGTAATTGTTTCTCGTTTTTGTGTGGTTTTTCTGCTCATTTATTTGTTTTTACACTATTTGACAAACGCGTTCCGGCTTCCGCTGTGCATTGTGCAGCTTCGTATTCAAATGTTAATTTTAAGTCAACGCCTTGCTAAAGCTGCATTCAGCTGAAAATATATTGCACCTTCACTCTACGTACACTTATCTGAGTCTAAATTTCTTCCGCTTCCATTTAAACATATTTCCCTCATTCTTCGGATGAAATTCTGTTAATTTTACGAATTGTCGTGTGAAACTCGCTTGTTCGTAACGATAAAACAAACGGCCCTTGTTAACTCTAAAGTTACCGTTTTGCAGGTGAAAAGCCAACTTACCGGTTTGCGTCCAATCTACTTTTCGTTTTGCAGCATTGTTTCATATTTCGCATAAGTGTATCTTTGTTTACTTCTTTAACATTCCCGTACTTTCTTCAATTAGTTTTTTTTCCTTGTGTTTGTGTATTTTTTCGGCTCACTTTTTTGTTTTTACACCATTTGACAACCTTCTGGGGACCGCGTATCGGCTTCCGCTGCGCGAATTGTACAATTTCGTATTCAAAATGTTAATTTTAAGTCAACGCCTTCCTTCAGCTGCACCCAGCCGATTATTTGAGAGTCGATTTACCTTTTAAAGGGTCCCAATGACAGACTAGACTTGTCTCCAATTGAGACCCATCAAAACGGAAATTAGCCCTTATTGTAGCAACATGAGAACAGGGCGTGATTGCAACAATGACATGCCACGGTATCAGCACTAGGCTTTGCGAGTCGCGACATTAAAGCATTCCGCGATTCAAGGTACCACAGAACAGGTTGGAGGTATGAAATTTTGAATACGAGAACCAAATATATCAGAGAACTTAATTTGATTTTTTAAAGAAAATTTTGCACGCCCGCTGTTGATGTGTACAACCACTGTAGTTACATTCACATGTCACTCAGGTACTAATTTTTAATCAAAATACTAAGTGTAATTGTGTGTAAAAGTGTGACGTGAGAAGTCTTGTGACGAGCATGATGCTTACTACAATTCTGAATGTAGTCATACCTGACTCTCTTTGTTCTGACAAGTCAACAAAAGTCCCCAACTTAAAACCTAACAATTACCATGGGTACTAAAACCTATTAAGGTGGTTCTAGCGTGGTAGGATAAAATTAGATGAAGACTTCAAACTTTCAGAAAAGGTTCATAATAAGTATACCCATCCAATGGCGAAGTGGGAAAACAATTGACCGTCCCGTTTTTACGGTATTTCATCGCGAAATTAGGGAAAATGCATTGGCTCTTATGGGAAATTGGAAAAATGGCCGACAATTTGTTGAATTTTAATTTTTAACGTCTGGCTTAGATTAAATGAAGGGTAAAAAACTATTTCACGTGTAGATGGGAATATTAGGAACAATCTGGTCAAGTTTGCCGATCATCTACCGTTTAGTTATTTTAAAACACCTTAAAAAACAGCGCTTTGGAGAAAAATGAGTCAAATCAGCAACGGAATGAAAATTCATAATTCAAATACACCTAGCTGTTGAATTTCACGACTTATAAAGAATAACTGAAGCTACTACTCGCCAAACGTGATATCTTATCAAACTTTGAAATTTTTAAAAAGGTTTTTGGATTTTTTTATGAACTTGGCTAGTATGCATCGCTGGAACCATCGTAAGTGCTCTGGAAGATGCATATACGAGTTATTTTTTTAAAAGATAAGATGCGCTTACTCTAAGGAAAAGTTTCGTATTCTCATTTGTACCGTTTTTTCTAAGTTCACCTTGTCAAGCTTGTTCTGTACGATTTCGACCTCGATTAGACGTACTCAAGGTTTGAAATAATGGATGATTCATTGGACCTGCATGTTACAGCTCAGAAAATATTGCAATGTATCTGGTGTGGTACTGTGTACTAGGAAAAACTTTACTTTTTTAAGTGTTCTTCACGAGTGACCAAACCCCCATGGACTATTTCTTATTCGTGTTCTCACCACACGACATCTAATCGCTTTTCAAGCCTCCAATACACATAGCAGTTTTCGTTTTCTTCTCTACTATCCAGTCATTTATTTTAGTTCAGTTCTCGGCGAAATCGATTTCTTTGCAGAATTGTTCTGCAGCTCTAATTTTGATTTGAACTATACTTGCTGAAAGGTTATTGTACGGAGGACTGCAGGACGTTTTCGATAAACCGCAAAATATAGCCTTCTAAAGACGATGTGTTGTTCGTAATGATGTTCGTTCATCAGCGCTCATTTTTTTTTTCAAACATGAAACTGCCCATCCAAGATACTCCTTGAATGGTCTGAAATCGCTGATTTTTAATAAGTTTTTACTACCAAAGACGTGCATATTTTCCCCTTCACAAAAATTTAATTGTGAGCGATCCATCGTGCAGAAACTTCAAACCAAATTCTCAATCTCGGTACGTCTTTTGTTGAACCTCTGGCTTTTCAAGAAATTTAACTCAGAACACAACATAGCCTACACGACAGAAGTAATATGCATGCAAGAAAGATGAGCAATTCACGGATTCAGTAAATCCTTTACTTTAAAAAGAAATGCTCAACGAAGATCAAGTCGAGGCCTTCCTTCTCTTAATCTGAACAATTACTTGTATCATCCTTGTTTAGCTCAAAACTTGGTTGTCAAAGAATGAGGATTGACAAGGAGAGTCTCGGGGGAAAAAAGAAAAAAAGGCCAAAACTGTAAGGTGAATGTGCAGCATAACCATCCCTTTCCTGACTGCTCATATGTTTCCTTCTCGCTATCCCTCTTTTAATTTAATGCCCCAATATTGTAAGATCGAAAAAGTTTCAAGCTTTAAAAGAATACGCGGTATTTTATCCGCCTTTACATAGCCTTTATTAACTGTGGTTTATATAGGTTATTTTTCTAGATTACGTGAGGATTGATGTCATTTCCTTGTAAATCAGAACCCGAATGTAATGTATATTTTTAGGTATACCTATGCCGTATATGTAAAAAATAGTGCTTGCAATCAAAATGACTGTTCCTTCAGATTAAAGGATTGAATTATAAGAAGAGAGGATAGTTATTACTGACCTTTCACGGTGAAAAGTTTTAAGGGCATATTTTAGGATGACCTTAAATGGTCATCAAGCGTGCAGCCATTTACTTTGGACGGCCATTATTGTAAAATCGAGTTTATTTAAGGAACGTGCGACTGCTATCATTGGGTCAGCCTTGGTTCGTGAGTTATCCGGCTTCCCCATTCACGAGGGCCGCGGTAAGAACGTTCTCTCTGAAAACCGACACATAAAATATATTTATACGTATAAACCAAAACATCAGCCCTT
>Ga0058701_10003636_pt1 | contig 12275 bp, 3 predicted proteins | sample AgamicOrMae_FD_97039 | JGI IMG/M metagenome (GOLD analysis project Ga0058701, IMG submission 97039) | Agave microbial communities from Guanajuato, Mexico - Or.Ma.e | ecosystem: Host-associated > Plants > Phyllosphere > Phylloplane/Leaf | place: Guanajuato, Mexico | collected 2012-06-04
AAAAACAAGAAAAAAAAAAAAAAAAAAAAAAAAAAAAAAAAAAAAAAAAAAAAAAAAAAAAAAACATAAAGGGGCCTCCAAGACTTTACTCATAGAGCACAAATTTGGAGAGTTCAAAGTAAAATTTCGCAAAAAAGGCTTATTTTTCCTGTGATCTTGATTGAGTTACAAACTTTGGGCTAAATTTTCTTTCGCTATTTCGCGTTTTATTTATGTTTTATGATAGCAGGAAATACATATATTTTTTTAAATGTAGCCTACCTAAGATATGAGTATGTATGCACAGAGGTAACCAGACTGTTTTCTAAGCTGCATTGAGAGACACTAAAGAAGATTAAGAAAAACCAACCTTAAGTTTAGTTAAGGTAGGCATAAAACAAAGCCAGAGATGTCCTCCCGTCAGCTGGAGTTTATTGGTTCCCGGCATCAGAAAGCATAATTTTTGGCGACATCAACGTCAGAAAATCAAGTCCAATTAAAAAATATTACATTAGAAGGAGCAACAGTGGCAAAGTTTTAAAATGAAAAGGCCTGAAATCTAATCGGCAAGGGGTGAGCCCCGACGCAGGCAACCCGTCTCACATCCCGAGATTGTCCTCGTGGAATCCGCGCGTATTGGCAGGCCTCCTCCTCCCCCTCATTCTGGGATATTGGCATCACCAGCCCCTGCAACCCGGCAACCCGCACGGCTTATAATGAAAGCCCCTTCCACGATTGCCAGCTACTGCAAAGCATTCGAACCAGTCTAATTCCAATTCCGCCTAATAATTATTAGCCGCATTCCTACCAAGAAGTAAATGTGCGAATTTGTGTAGGGGGCGGGGCGGAAATTGAGGGGGGGGGGGACTCCTGATTGGGTCCAGTGTTGCCGGCAGTCATCTGGTCGAATATGAAGAGGAGGGTTGCCAGGGTTGCCGACCTGACGGCTTGACTAAACTAGTTTAATCAATTTCGTTCAACTAACAGTTGCACTGACCTACTTCCGCAGAAGTAAGTGGGCATCCTTGTTTACCTAGCTGGCTAAAATAGTCGTCTTGGATCGACGAAAACGTGCATTGCTCTTTTAGTCAAGAAGACTGTTTTGTTTGGAGTGTGGGTTTGTTTTCTAGGGTATACCTCCATGTTCTAATTTTTATTCCTTATGTACAATGTCTCGTAAAATTGATGTCATGCCCCTTACACTGTACATTCGAGAGTAAAGCGTTGACAATGGATTTTCTTCCTGCGCAAAATAGTGCTAGCAGCCTTGCAGGGCCTCTGTGGTGGGTGACAGAACACACCACTTTTATCAGTATCCCATCCTTTTTGACGCATTATAGAATAAAGGCAAGTTCCAACAACATTTAATTTTGAATGTTTTGAACAACTAATAGCGATCACAAAACGATTCTTCTTTAATCCTCACCCCGGAGGGCCTAAGAGCTGCCACCATGGTTTTGCGCGGGACGGTATCCACTGTCAACGACTTACGCTCTCTTATGCTGTACATCCTTACTACATAAAATTTGCATAAAGTATATCACTGAAACCCTCCGTATTTCCGAGCAACTCCATGTAATCTCTTGAAATCCTTTGAAATTTAGTAATCCCATGTATTATTTTCAGATGAGGCACCTCACCTAGGCTCATCCTATAAGAATCTTGTAATTTGAGATGGTTGATTAGAGCACTTCTCATCACCCTGCGCGGTTTCGCTTCTCATAAAACAATGAAATTGAAATATAGCTCATCAAGTGTCGACCTCACATTTGAATTTACTGCTTGAGAAGACCAATCAAAAACTGGGACCATTCATTACAACAGTAAAGATTGTTGCTACGATATAACCTTTACGTGACTCCTTGAATACAGACCGCCAACTTTTCGTGAAAAAGATCGAAACGACCACAAATAAATTACTTCATCGAAAAACCTCCCATAAAAAACCTACTTCAAACCAGAATTCGACATTCTAAAACTTATACTCAAGTGGTTAAATACATTTGTCGGTTTCAACTAAAAAAAATGAATCACGTCTTCTTGGAGGAGCGCTAAGAACTACGTAGAAAAAAGCTTGATTGGGGGATAAACTCCTGCGAGGGCTCCAAAACAAAACTCCTAGAAGAAGTCCTGAAATAGACCTTCATAAAAAAACTTGGCGGCGACTAGAGGTCTATTACCGTTCACAATCGACACTCATCCATAACTCTTGACTATTTCCGTCTAGACAAATTTTTATCGGGGCTCGAGATAGAATTATGTTCGGTATTAATACGGGCTGATTTACAAGTTTTTCTTGCGGAATCGTCACAGATGCAGACGGGGTGAACGCTCTGAAAATCCTTTAAAAAAAATAAAAAAAAGGAATATATAAGAGGGACATCTTTAGAAGGTATTTATGAATTCCGTTTAAGTTGAGGTGGGTAAGCAGATTTTGAGGGACTTTGATATTTATCATCAGGTTTGCTCCTTGATTACAAAGTAAGTGGAATCTTCAAGGGCCGTTTTAGCAGCGATTAAAGGACCATCGGTTTCTTGTTAACGAATGGTAATTAGTGGTTGGGCTGGGGTTTGCAAGCAATGGGGTTCACAACAGCTTCTTGATGATTTACTTCGCAAGACAGGCCCCATTGAATCAGTTGATCGGCACAAGAGACGTTTTCAAAATTTTTGCGCAAAAAGAGAATTTAATTCTAAATAGCGCATCAAGAGAATTAGAGAGTAAATTTTTCTATGTGCAAAGAAGTGAAATTACATAAATTTTAAAATCTAATGTTTCAACTCCTTTAAGGTATCATTGAAAATCAGACCAAAGATACAGTATGTGTTTTTGTCCAAAAATTAACCCGTATTGAGTTCCCAATCTTTTTTGCAATTCTGAAACAGCGGCTATCATAAAATTGTGTCCTATTGAATCTTATAATGAGGTTCCTTGAAACAGATCCAAGCGATGTATTATTACTTTTTTTTTTAGATACTGTATACCGGCACACATGAGCAGGTTGTATCGTCTTTTCAGAAAATCCTCAGGGACTCGCAACTCACATGGTACATACATTAATAGCCTGATGAAAAATTCCTGATTTCTTTCATTGAATACGGCCACTTCCTTATAAATAAAGGTCCCAAAGACATGTTATATACTTTACTTTCACATCTAACGCGCGAAGAACGGGTTCTATCCAAACAGTTAGCCTAGTGGAAGTTCCTTTACTGACATGCTATTTTTGAACTGGAAAAACGCCGACCTGTTCTTACAATAGCAATCAAATTTTCGATATTGAACCTTGGTAAAATGGATTACGTTTGATCGACAGTTTATCCCCCAACAGTTTCCACCCAGTCGCCCCTAACCTCAAACCTAAAGACAAAAATAATCGCTTATCCGGCTGGCGTCCTGCACTGGCGCCCCCTATGGGCTGCAAGACAGTTAATCTATCAAGCGCGCCACTGCCCATTGCCCATTAAGACGAATCACTTGTCGAACAACATGTGGTCGTGCTGCGGGATTGGGACTCGAACCTCGACACAAACCGGTGAGCCGTATGTGACGAGCGCGGAATCGCTAATGGCCGAATTTGTTTATGCCAAGCCCTCTTAAACGGCTGTTTAGTTTTTTTTATGGGTTTCTGCGTTGAGTCTGGGAGACCACTTATAAGAAGAATCGGGCTGGCGATGCTTTTACAGGCAGGAAATGTCTAAATCACTAATACAAAGCCCTTCCTCTTCTGCGTTCTTCGAAATTCCTGTTTACAGCGGTCCAAGTAAGGCACCCTAGGAAGGAAAATCAGAACTTTGCTTAATGAAGAGGGTAGTTTTGGTGTTCGAAACAGGAGTTTTTTTATTAGTCGTAGAAATAGCGAGTCCAAAAAACAAGTGAATTAGATGTTATTGTCATGTGTCGTTGCTCTTAACTTTTTACCTGTGTTTCCGTACCCTGTGCATGAACTTCATCACTAAATTTATATAAGACGAGCACAGTAAAAAAAAGACCCTTGTTGTATGTAGTCTCATATACTTGTTTTGGGTATGAAGGCACAACAAGGGATAAACGTAATTCGGTTATTTTTAAATATTAACCTACCAAAAGCTATACCTGTATTAATGAAAAGGTTTAGTAAAGAGCTCTCTACAGATATCGTTGTTAATAGAGATATCTTTCAAAATAACCACATTAAGCTTTTTCCCTGATTTACCTTAAAACCTAAAACAGGTATGGACCAACCCCTAAAACAGAGTTTTAAATGGTTCACTGTTTAGGCTAGAATTTTGGAGCAAAATCGAAACAGTGACTCACTAAATTCAGTCGCTGGTGACAAGTACACGTCGAAAAGGTTCAATTTATGGCAGCCACATGTTCTCAGCCAAGGTGTAAGTTACACCTCATATACTGTACTTTGTTGCTGCAAAGATTAATTGACACATCCAAAAATTCGTAAGCGCACAACATTCTTGTAAAGGGAAAAGTACGACTGACATTTGGGGGGGAGGCAAAAACGAGTGCACTAAACAAATGCGATGGGTAGTATCCTAAATATGACGTTAATATATTCCAGAACCGCGAACATATTTTCCCTCTTTGGTGGCTACTGTGCTTTCAGGACTGGCGGCCTTCAACATACAGTGCAAATTGTCTACTTCAGGGTAACATTACGTGTTCCTCGTGACCAAAAGGTTGTACAAGCGCTGCCAACGAGATGTACATTGCCTGGCTCGAATCACTGAAACATAGACTACCCGCATTGCTCGAACCTCTTGTGCCGTACCGTAACTTATACGGCGTAATGAAGCCGTAATCAGATTTTAAGAAACCCGAATCGTTAATTAGAGGAGCAGGCGAGAGAAATTACACGCGTAATAGTCGAAGCGGCTTCATTACACTCTATTAATGTTAATTCGACTGAAATAAAAAAATGCCCTCATGAAGATATAAGCGAGATGAAGGAGTCCCTCACAGCACAGGGACATCCTCTGCCATAGAGATTCAGCTAAACGTTTCTTTTTTTGAAGGTAGCTTCAGCTGAACCTGAGGTCCATGAAAGCTAGGCTTACCAACCTAGACTTAGGCATCAAGAGGAAATCTCGCACATCACCAACGTAGTCAGGTCTGACTGAACCTTCCATTGTTTCATCTAGCTCAGCCAGACCTTGTCCTATTCGATAGTCTCGCTTAACACAACGTTGTAGTACCAACCAACATCCTTGAACATAGGCTGATTCGGTCCAACATCACTTTAGAAACACATTAAAAACGAAAAACCTGTTTTACTTTACCCCTTTTGGTAGTGAAACTAAAACGGGTAGTAATACTTGATTTGGTTAATTTTCAAGATAGTCGAATGTTCAGGCACTAACTTAAAAAGTCTCGGAGGGAGTTTTTCTTTGGTGTCGTGGCTGAATATATGTCTATCTTGAAGGATTGCTAAAATATGTGTTTCCCCTGTATTAGTTTCACATACAAGAAACAGATATAGCGGGTGTTTCATTTGTACTTTGACGAAAGGAATAAACAGTTAATTATTGTAATAAAAAATCTCAAAAAGAAAAATTCGAAATTATGACAACAAAACAACATCGTATATCTCTGGCGTTTTTCATATTTCACGGTAATTTGGCACCTTGGGCTAGAATGGTGATCTAAGCCTGCTGCGAACTCCGGGAAATTTCCGTGTGTAAACTTGTGTAATTCCCGCACACGTTTCGGCCTCTCCAAGTGATGAAAAGAGGGCCGAAAAATAGAAGAATATTGCAAGAAAACCTCATTTTTCGACGGCCAAATTTTAATTACCTAGAGAGAGGCGGAAGACAAACTCCGCAACCCTGTTGATGTGTTCATTCTGTAAGAAGCACAATATCATCAGTCTGCAAGGGTGGGCGGGTATTCCATCACTTTGGGAAGCTTCAATCTTGTAGTTGGTTTCATCAGGACACCGGCGTTACAGCTAAATTAGGCCCTGTTTAATTTTGAATATACGGGCACAAGTTTGCTACGATGATGAACCTTTGTTTCATAGTGATTTTTATCCTGCCGTTAGGTTTTTTGTTCCCCACCTTGATTATATAAAGTTTTAGTTAGCAATAAAGTGCAGCTACGCAAACTTCTGCCAGCAAATACTCTTATGTCTCAACTACTGGCGGCATTTGAGGGTTCTTTTGCAATTTTAAAGAAAATTGCAACATTATTAGGCCTAAAACGGCTCATGCTGTTTTCTAATGCATCTACAATTTTCAAGAAATCAAGGTGATAATTCGGCATTTTTTTCCAACGCAGAATTAGTTCCAGACATGGTAGAAATATAAAAAAATCACAAGCGAATCGCAGAAACGGCCGTACTATCCAAGAGCACTGCACTGCTCTTTGATGTAACGACCATTTTAAGTTATTCATGAATGACTTGGACTGTGCCAAGAAAACTCCTTAAGATCATTACAGCTTAAAACATGATTGTCTGGCTGGCGTTCTAATGATAAAATAATGAATATCTAATCATTTTTTCACGTGTGGTAGTAACAAAGCGTGATGTTTTTCTAACATGTAAGAGTAATGAGGGATCGAGACAGGAGACTATTGTCTGTTATAGTCTCCTGATCGAGACCTAAAATACTAACAATAAATACCTGTTACTGGTGGTTGCATATCTGTTGGATAGCCACGAACTATTTCCAGATATGAGGTAAACACCCATTAGCTATTTCAGTTTTAGTCAGTTCTATTCGCATGCCCATGTTAATGCAAGGGTGACTTGAACGCACGGAAACCAACCTAATGCATTTGGCAAAATGGGGCAGCGTGTGAATAGTCACTTCGTTTAGTTCAAGAACTAAAACGTTAGACGGAAGGTTTTAATTCCTATGGCTATTAATATGGTTAAATTGAAATAAGACAACGTTTTATAGTATTTCTATTTCGTGTAACCGAAAGATGTGAAAGATCACCAGAAACATACACTTAAAGTCCGTGGGAAAAGGGGCCATCAATGCTGGTATAAACACGTTTCGAAAAACCATCAAAGGTGGTATCATGGCTAAATCAAAACAGTTTCTACGTCAGCGACCATAACCTGGTTTATAAGAGTCACTTTGAGCCTTGGTCTGTTTACTTGTGACCACTAGTTTACAAAGTTACACGAATAAACAGCATAGGAAGGCTGTTTAAACGGCGAGAGTGTTGATTTGGCATCGCCGGCCACCTAAAGGGCACTCTTTGACTTGAGTTTCAACTTCGGTCCGAAACGGGTAAAGGGAGGGGAGGGGAAAGGCGGGGAGGGCGGAGGGGGCGCATTGACAAAGGACTCATTAACAACAACTCTCAAACACTTCCGTTAGCCGTGTCCACGGAACTTCATGAGATGCCTACCTCCGAGGCGAAGCGAAACAAAGCTAGTCCGTTCGCAAGGCGACAAAATTATCCGGAGCAAGTTTTTGAATTTCCCGCCTCCTAAATGCCGACGACTTCCTTTAACGATGTTTTCTACAGCACTAAGACAAGTTCATGTACGCCCAAACTAAGTCGTTCCGGCTTTCGTAATGTAAATATTACGCAATAAGGCGCGTATGACTTTTCTTAGCAGCTTTACATGCCTTTCAGTTAATATTAACATCAGTTATTATTATTAGTTTAATATGAGTTAATATTATTACTTTAATATCAATTAATATTATTATGGTTTGAACATTGTTATTGCAATGTGAACTTTTACTGTTTTTTGCAACGCGAATTACTTCATGACTGTTTTTTTTTTTCTTTCTAAAATGATGGGAGCGTATGAAATATACACAATATCTGTAAGATTGTCATTTATTGAAAGAAACTTGTTTTGACTAGCACTGTACTTACGAACATTGTCAGCTCTGGCAGCTATGGTTGAAATCACAAAAGTGGGCATCGGCCATTATGCATGGGCTATACACTAAATACAGAGCACAAAACTGGTTTATTTGCTTGTTCGTAAGTAGTTGGTGCTTCAGTCTGTCTCAAGAAAGGGCAACTCTGGTGCAATATTAAGAAAATACGCAAAAAGCTAATAGAATCTGTGTTGAAGAGCAGCGTCTACGCGATGAGGTAAAACCCTCAGCATTCAAGACAGCATTTCGCAAGATACTTGTTCTTTACCTTGAAGCAAAACTCCGACCGCACCACTCACCTGCAACACAAGAAAATATATATCAGGATTAGAAGAAGACAAAATCAAGAAGCAACAATCGAAATTTCGGGCCGAAAATAAACAAAACGTTGGTTTTTGTTGTATCCACTCCAATCGGCATCAAAATGCGTACAGCACCTCTGCCTCAAAGCAAAACCCGACCAAACCTTTTCAGATCCTTAGGAATCTCTCTTTTCGCCGGCTGGGGTCCGGATCCCGACCTACCATGAGGAAACGGTCGGACGTGCCACGAATGTCACGTTGGTGGCCTACATCCCGGGGCTTACCATCTTGGTCCCGTTTTTCTGTTACGGGGCGCCGCGTGGCTGGGGAGGGGTTGCCCCCGGGAGTAGGCAGTAGCTGGGAAGGGTCGCCGGGGACCTGGGGACGGGGACCTGGGGCCCCAGCCCCGCAAGATTGCCCGAGACGCGAGATATTGCCGCGCTCCGGGGAATGCCGGATTTGTGTCTCCTTGCATTGGCAAAGTGTTTTTTTTTTTTTTGAGTTTACAACCAAAGCCGATACTTTTATATATTAGGTACTTCTGATCGTTCTCTCTGAATGAAAGAGTAAAGAACGAGTCGAAAGGGTGGGGAGAGAGATTGTTTTCTAGCGTGCAGGAAGCATAAATTAAGAGGTGTTTCCAGAAAGGGTGAAAAAAAGTTAAAGCGCGAGTCAAAGATTTTGAAAAAGAGGGGTTTTGTTGCTCTCGGAGAACGCATAGAAAGAGTCAAACAAAGAGAAGTGCCTATCCAGCTAGTAAAGATAAGTGACCAACGAGTCAAACGTGTTCATATGTTGACTTTGTTTGGGGGGCAGAGAATGAGTTAAACACTGAAAGACATCATTAACCGAAATCCAAAAGAAAGACTCAAGCACTGAAGATAGGCAAAGAAATAAAGGAAGGAAAAGATTGTCTATGCAATTAAATTGAGCAAGTCAAGAACTAGCAAAAATATTCTTCAAACGTAGAATCATACAATGAAGAAAAATTAACGTTCCAGTTGTGAAGCGTAAATAACGAACCCATACTTCATACGTTGGATAAGGAACAAGTTCATAATGTTGATCTTGGCGAAAAGAACGAGTCGAAACTATTGCGAGAACAGAAAGAGCTCTCCAGCTTACGAAGTTGGAGGACGCAGTAAAAATGGTTCCAATAAGATATTTGGACGTATCACGCAGCCCCATACGTTAACAATTTTACAGAATAGGCATCAGCTGACCGCAGGCGCTGCGCATCAGGCAACCATTCCCCTCCTAGGAGCATTGCCTAAGAGATTGCCAAAGTTGGTGAGTCATTTGTCCGAACGCTTCACCAATCATGAAAGTCAAACACAATGAAAATAAATGGGGCAAGTTAAGGACATCGGTAGTCCGGATTGTGTCAAGTCATAGAGAGAGAATCTTCAAGTACCTATCGCGGCGAGTGTGTAATGGTGTGTGCCCAAGGGAGGGGGGTAAGGGGAGGAGAGGCTCGGGGGCAAGAAGTTTCCGCGTGAATCGACCGGGGCCACTTCGTCATCCCCATGTCGACGAAAAGTGTGGCCACATTAAGATTCTACTCCTACCTCCTTTCCAAACCTCAAAATTCCCGCTAGAAAGACCAGCTGTACTGCAAAGTGGAGTGTTCACGAGTTGCTCGAAGTTGTGATATCAGTACATGAGAGAAAGGCAGTCGGAACCAAACTGCCGCTAACCAGACCTAAACTAAGTTTACCTAGCTCAACTCACTATACTTTATTGAAATTGTCTAACTTGTTTGAGCAACTTACATTGATAACAATATTCGTCTTTTCCAAGACTTTACCTAACTTCAACCCATTTTAGTTTCAACATAAGAAACTCAAGTTTGACTTTAGTCTATCTTAAACTGAACTAAAGCTCTACCAAATGTATTCAACATGTCTAAAAATATTCATACTTGGCCTTCATTAACCTAGCTTAAACTTAGGTCATAACCTACAATTCCTTTGCTCACACAAGCGTCAACACAAACCCTCAAAGAAGGTTTATCTGACTACGCAAGCTCACCACATCACGTTAATTGACACGGTAATTAACGTCCAAATATCTTATTGAAACCATTTTTACTGCGTCTTCCAACTTTGAAAGCCGGAGAGCTCTTTCTGTTCTCGCTACAATGTTTTCGACTCATTCTTCCCGCCAAGATCAAATGCCTTCCATGCCTTCATAAAAACCATATGTACCTGGTTTTCACTCATACGACAACGTCCAAGAAGTTCCAAAGCGTATGGTTTTAAATGACAACGGAAACGTATAGCTTTAAAAGCGATTTTCCGCGTCTAAAACAGCGAACTGTTTAGTTTCTGTGGAGATCCCTCTATTAGGTAAATAGCGAGTGCAGGCGGGATCTCATAACCGAAATTTGCAAAGGTTGCCCTCAAATTGACGAAAAGTGTTGACCTTCGTGTCGCCTTGGGCGACCTTAAAGACGACGCCCGCTGGAGCAAGAGGCAATTTCTTGTCGAACTAGAAGCGTAATTGCTGGACGAGGTGACAGCGTCAATAGTAGATGCCTTGCAAGACATACAAAGGACTCTGTCATTATGACGGAGGGCATCTTCACACTTTTACTTCCTCCTGGAATTTCATTTCGATTCCGAAACTGCAATTTCGCGCGGGTGATTAATGGAACCTTGGCGGTGCGTCCCAATAAATTTCCGAAAAGATTAGAAGAGATGCAAGGTGGCGCCCCGATAAAAATGGAATCCTACCAACCACGTTTCTAACTATCTGCTGAATGGGACCTCACCCAACTTCAACAAAACTAAAATGATAATCTACTGCAGAACGATCTGATGGCTAAAAATATTTCAGTGCGACTTAAGTTTTTTTTTGGTACTCGCAATATATGAGTAAATAGTAACGAAAAGAAAAGAAATTGAAACATACCCGTTATTCATAATAGATGCAGCGTCAAAATGTTTCGATAAACACCTTCCTAAAACCACCCCCAACCCACCAAAAAAATAAAAAATTAAATACAGTAAAATAAAATAGGACAACCAGTGGCTTTTAAATTATTTAGCAATTCATGTTCACAAACATTAACTTTTCCAAAAGACAGGAACAAACAAGCAAATAATTAAATTCGTTCAATCGAGCTAAAAATATCATACTTTACTTCGACAAGCTACTCCTCCTGAATATCGACCATCCATGGATCTCCCACAGGATTTGAAGGAGACCCCAAAAACGCAACCTCTCATTCCAGTAAACCGAATCAAATCATAAAACTCTCTTCAGAATCGACACACCGATGAAACAAAGAGCCGGCCGACTAACAAAGTTTAGAACACTCCCCGAGATGAGAGCCGAGAGCGCCGCGAGAGAGCCCAGCCGGAGCCATCTTGAGCCGCCTCATCACAACGTGCTTAATTGAATCATATTAAGGCTGGGCTTAAGATAATGGAAAGTAGGTAGACTGTCGGTAAAGGCGGGTGAGCGGGCGTCGAGCTCAATCGACGTCACCACCCTCCTTCCTCTCAAAACCCCGACGCTGGCGACGCCACCCTCTCAGGGTATCCAGTAAAAGCTGCGGTGCTTGTTGGAACTAACATCTTCATAGTTGTACAAGAGGGTAATTTAAACTGCATGAAAATATCATAAGAGTCCGGTAGTAATTTAGAAAAGCAAATGGGCTTTTAGCTATTTCGTTCTTGACGTTTATGTAACAGGATGAACACTAGCATTTCCTGATAGCCCAGAGGGTCATGCCTCACGATCTAACAAGTCGAATGAAACTTTCTTGATATAATTGCTGGAAATCATCATTCCGGGGGCTACAAGCATTAAGCGTCGTTCAGATTTGCGTTTCCTAAACCGTCCAGTTCGCAAACTCGTTTTCTAAACCGTCCAGTTGCGGCGCCCGCCGAAGTAGCCCACTTCTGTCGCTACCAAAAAATTCATTTTTTGGCCAATTTGCGTTTTGAAGAGTGGATATTGTAGACAAAAGTATTGTCTCTAATATCCACCCTTCAAAACGCAAATTGGTCGAAAAATATGTTTTTTGTAGCGACAGAAGTGGGCTACTTCGGCGGGCGCCGCAACTGGACGGTTTAGAAAACGAGTTTGCGAACTGGACGGTTTAGAAAACGCAAATCTGAACTGGACGCTTAATGCTTGTAG
>Ga0058701_10003637_pt1 | contig 12274 bp, 6 predicted proteins | sample AgamicOrMae_FD_97039 | JGI IMG/M metagenome (GOLD analysis project Ga0058701, IMG submission 97039) | Agave microbial communities from Guanajuato, Mexico - Or.Ma.e | ecosystem: Host-associated > Plants > Phyllosphere > Phylloplane/Leaf | place: Guanajuato, Mexico | collected 2012-06-04
CCGGCCACCTTGGGGAGGTTTTCTGTGGTTTCCCTCCCCACCTCCAGGTGAATACCGGGGTGGTGCCACTACAAGTCGGCCACAGCCGCATACCTTCCTCTCTTCCTAACCTTACAGTTTACCTTACAGTTCACCTCACAGTTCACCCTCACAGAACTCGCTGATGACCTCAGCTGTTGAAGCGAGTATAAATAACAAAAAAAAAACGCGACTTAGACTCGAAAGCCGTTATTCGCTACACTCTAGCGGCAGCATATGGAACCAGTATTTTCCACCTCGCGTTTTTAAGTCTTTTTTTTTAAGGTTTCTTCACAGTTGCTACATTAAATATGGCCTTGGAAAGATAAAAGAATAGTGTCAAAGCATGTTCCTACATGTTAATCTTAGTTTTGATGTGTAAATTTCAAACATTCCTCATAATTAAGATCAACAGATGATGCAGCCGACGCGGTTTGTTGTGTTTCAACTAGCCCATTTCCTTTTGTTCTTTTTTTCGGGCAAATACCTCATTGGTTTACGTAGAATTCCAAAGGTCGCATTAGTTCATGAACAGCAACACAATCTTTCATGTCGACTGTTTTGGAATTTACAGACCACGTGACAGCCGGGTGGAGTGATATCAGAGCGAGGCACGAGGCACGTAAATCTAACTTTTCTTCACAAAACCTGTACCTTTTCTTTTCTGGACCAGAAATCAAATGCTTGAAGTAGCAAAGAGACATCTTTTCTCATTTCTGCATACAGATAGAAAAGATAACGCGGGGAGGTGGTAAATTTCGGGTAGCCGTCATAAGCGCCAAAAACCACAAGCGCCAACGTCGCAAGCGCCAGTCCGTAACCGCCAAACGAGAAAAGTCGCAAACGCCAAAGGTCTTAAACGCAATACTAACCTTACCTTACCTAACTTAACCTAACCTAACTTAGCCTAACCTAACTTGACCTAATCTATACGAACTTTGGCGTTTGCGACTTTTCTCGTTTGGCGGTTACGGACTGGCGCTTGCGGCGTTGGCGCTAGTGGTTTTTGGCGCTATCGAATGCCCCCCAACCTTTCAGTCCACATAAGCAATATATAGAGCGGCGAGACTTTTGGTCTCGACTGTGCTAGATTTTCACTCTAAAAAAATAATAAAAGTGTGCAGCAAAAAAGATGACTCAAGCCTTTAAAGCTGGTGCGCGCACCTGGCAAAAAGTTTAGCAAATGCGGGAAGCAACTTTTATTACGCAACAGGAGGTGTTATTAACGTGTCGCCCGACGCGACGCGACGTCCTTGGGGAGTCCGCGCGTCTCTCAGGCGAGACTCGGCACAACCGCACTGCCATCTAGCGGGAGTTTCTCGAATGGGTGCGCTTGTCTGTTGCTCTCGAAACTAGCGAGATATCTGAGCCGTCTTTCATGCCCTAGATGGCGCACCTCTTGGCGCAGGAGCGAGTTACTGTCTTGGAAATAACCTGGAAGTGAGACCAGAACGCGCCCTGTCCAGATGGCACAGTGGTCACGGCTGCACTCACAAAGATTTGCTGGCAACGAATATTTCTCGACTGAAACTGAATAACTTGATATAGCCTAATCGTTGTCATTGAGACAACGATTAGGCTAATTAATTCAAAAAGAGAATCTTAATTTCAGATGCAACAGTCCAATTGCTGTCTGAAAAATTTCCAGTCCAAATATTCACTGAATTTCAGTTTTATCGTTATTAATATTGAAATTAGAAACGATGTCTGAAATTAAATGTATAATTCAACCGAGTATTCAATCAGATCAGCGATTTGGCTATATCGTTGCATCGGAAATTAAGAATTTTTGTTAACAGTGCAGATCCTCTAAATCGGGTAGAGTGAGAATCCCTGAAACGATGTTATCTAGAGGCGCATGGGCATAATAGTACAGTAGTCATGTTGTACGGTATAAACAACAGGTAGATGAGTAAGGTTAGTGAGGGTATGAACCGACCCACGCCTTACAGATGTAGTGAAGCAAGTGCAAACAACTTGCTGGAAATCTGTACTCCAGATATTAGGATACCAAGGATATCAGCCGGATATCAGAGGTATAATAAACGGATATCGATGGAAAAATTGACCAAATTTCAATTAAATATCTGACAGACTTCATTAGAATATTAAAAAATATCTGCTGGATATACCTAATTATTAGTTAGATATAAGTAAACATTGGTCAAAGAGTGAAAAACTTGAAAAACAACAAAGTTTCGACTGACTGTAACAGCCAGATATCAAGGATATCAACCTGATATCAGTCGGATATCAAGGCCTTTTCACCAGATATCATGAGTTGTCACCCCTTGTAATGAAGTGTTTTGTTTGTTGCAGGGAGCACCAGCAGTTTAAGCCTGAGCAACTCTGTGAGCAACAATAAAAAAGGATATAATAAACTTGCGGCGGAAGAGGCGGACAACGCCGCCAACAACAATATTCACGAAAGTAGCAGTACCAATAGTAGTTGCAGTAGCAGCGGCGGATGCGCTGGCCTGGCCAACAATGGGCCGAACGGCGGTGGCCGCTGCGGCCCCCCAGGGATGGGCTCGGCCGGCGGCTCGGGGGGCGGCGACTCCGACACCGACAGCGGCAGCGACTTCGAGTTGGAGGACGCTGACGACCTCAGTGAAGAGTCCGATGGAGGTAAGTTGACAACAAACGATCCAAGTTTCGAGGTATAATTTGTTCGGTTTGAAAGGGAAGTAACCTGGGTGGTACTTTGCGTGAGAGAAAATCATTTGAGAATATTCGTTTAGTATACGTGATAGCGTAAATAATTTCTTCTTATAGGAGAACGAACTGCGTTTTCTATGGTCTTGTCGAAAAGTTGCCTCGAAGTTGTCCGGAATCTGCGATCTTTGAAAAATTAGAGGCCATTGCGTGTCGGCTTTTGTCAATGGTATGCTCAAGAGGCCTCTTGATACATAGGACACATAATAAGTTCGTGATTCTAAATTTAATATATCGGCCGGATAAAAGGTAACCTAACCTTCAAAAAATAAAAACAAGAAGTCTTAACAAATAATTTGGGAAAAAATGGAAGGCACAGATTAGGCCTAGATGGTTATGGTTTTTCGTTACTTTTAAAACGTGGACCGTCTTTGTTCGTGGTCAACAATCCGAGTGAATCAACAGTGGAGCTACGCACAAGGCACTTAACCTAGCCTCAGGCAACCTACACCGTAAAAAGAGAATCTAATTTCAGATGCAACAAAAGTCAAATTACTAGCCTGGAAAAAAAATAGCCTGAATATTCACTGAATTTCAGTAATATTATTCTTAGAATAAGGAGTTTAGAGAAATTAAAAATATGTCTGAAATTCAGAGCATAACAAAACTTAATTTATTTTCAGATCGGTGATTTGACTTTTGTTGCATCGAAATTGTTGATTTTCGTTTTACAGTTTAACCTACATATCACTAACCCTGACGCTGCTTACTTTCCTTTGGCAAGTATTGCTGCCGAGAAGTAAGCAGCATCAGTTTTGGCGACAGCCGAGCAGAGCGATAGTGGACCGAGGCAAAAGGCATCTAACCTACCCCAGGATAGAGGCCGAGGTGAACTAAGCTTGTTTCAACCTAACCTATACAGTTAAAAGTACGCTGTCAATCCCAATGATGTGGTAAAAGTTTGAGCAAGGGATCATAGCAAGCGGCTAATCCAATCTTCTCAACAGTAAGTGCAAAATTTAAGGCGCTGCAATCAGATTCGGTGATAACTGCGATTTAAACCAAACTTTTCTCCTTGAAACTTGGATACCCTCTAGAACTGACGCTGATTTTAGAGCAAAGCAAACTCAATAGACACGCGTCATGATAATGAGGCGACGAGTCCATGAAGAACTCTGCCCATCTGGGGAAACTTTTCTTCGGAAGGTTTATCACACTGACGAACACGTCGGCAAACTTCTCAAAAGCTTTGCTTTTTTGAAGGAAGCTCTTTCAGCACCAACGTCAGTTAAAACCTGGCCAAACGGACGCTCGGCTCTAACTGTACCTGGGGATCGTACAAAGTAAGACGCTGCGGGTAGCTGGATTTGGCAACGTTTCGTTGTTTGCTTTTACGACGGAGTAATCTAAAGTTTTCCGACGGAGACTTCCTCAACGAAACTTCAACGTTACAATCTAACCTGACGTCTAAACCTGGCATAACATTACGTGACGTACAGTAATTGAACGTAACCTAACCTTAGCTAACCTCAATAATTTGACCTGACCTCTCGGACCTGAACCGAGTTTTTACGTCAGGTGAACTAAATTAACGTAATTTAACTTTCGTCGGTGGCCTCAGCCTAACCGAACTTAGTAAGCCTCTTTTCTAACCTATAACACCGAAACCTTTCACCTGGATATACTAGAAGCGTTGAGGTGTTGAGGGTGCAAAACCATGGGCGCCGCCATCTTGTTTCCGAAGTTTCTCCAATGCACTTGTTGGTCCTATACGAAACAAAATGGCTGCCTAATACCTCCTCACTAGTATATCCAGGCCTCTATTCCAACCCAACCGACCTTATCCTACTTGAACTTGTCTTAATTTAGTCTTGAATTCGCTTGTTTTGAATTTGAGATTTATTCTGTGTCGTAATGTTTTGTATTAAAAAAAAAGTAAACAAAAGAACTCTTTTCATAGTAATGCCCGTTGCGCTTGTCTTCCCTTAACAACCCATAACAGCCTTAAGTATTTGGAGTGAAATTTAGCTTAAGAGAAATTCGTAGGATTTTTCCGATTAAATTACGCAATGTCAAGCCTTGCAAAATGCCTAAATTATTAAATTTCAGGTTTCTAGAGGGGTGATATTTTTAAAATTTTACAACACTGAACTAAAAAGATCCTTCTAAAATATTTTTTTCTTCTGTTTCCGGACGGCATCGCTGGGCGGTAGTGGGTTAATTAATCTTGTTCATTACAACCCACACAGTACGTCAGGTGTTCATACATTTACAACTATTAATAGTACGGTTTAAATATGCTGTGGCTAGCAGATGAAAATGGACCGCAAACATTTGCGCTTAGCCCCGGTGACGCAAGCGTAGTCAAAATAAAACAACGCCGACGGGAATCTTAATTAAATCTTAAGTCGTAATTAGTCGGACTCGTGGTCTTCGTTATGGCCCTATGTACTACGTAAACAACGGACATAACCACGTCACCTAATTGTTTCATAATTGCATTGCTGCGGGTTTCAGCGCAAGTAGAAATACATTTTTCCAGGAATGCTTAATGTTAGAGGATGATGAGAAATGTTCGTTGTTTGATTTCATTCTAAAAAAGTTTCTTGCGTTCAGCAGTTAACGGAAGTTTTATCAGAATGCCCGCGAATTTTCTGAATGCCGAAAGTACAATTCATGTATTGTGCTCACAGGTGGAGGCGTACAACGGCTGATGGGGTCTGCGGGTTTAATTGAAACGTTGGCTCTGATTTTTTATTCAACCGCGGAATTCATTCCTTTTTCATTAAAAAAAGAAACAATGTAATGGTTTAGCCGAATAATTCAAATCAAGGGTCAAACTACCCCCTGCCTTTGAAATACTCGATCACATTCTCCATGGTCGTGTTTGAGGAACACAAGAGATGAATTATTTCAATGATAATATCATTACATTAATGTGTAACTCGCACTCAATTTAAATGGTTGCATTTATCATCTCTTGTGCTTAACCTTTTGTCGACAACCCTTGATGCTGTGACTGACGAGCGTAGCAATTGAGCGGTGTGAATTGGCGTCTAACCTATGCGGCTGTAAGTCTTGAATCCTAACCACGAAACGAAAAGTTTAAGTAGCGAGTGAAACACAAAAGATCGGAAATGCAATATTTGAAACCAAGAGTGCATTTATAAGTTTTCATAAGAAGATTTCAATTTTCTCAGTTAGCCCTATTTATTTCAAAGGCGAATTTACCCCGAAATACAAACTTATTTATTCTAAGCATTAACTGACAGTACCTCTGTTGTATCACTGAAATTTATATTTTCGTCGTTAAAACAGGTCGATTGAGCTAGTTTTAAATTAATCGCAAAACCATAATATGATGATTGCCGCCAATTTTCCCGCTATTTTGCACTTGGGTTGTTTTCAAAATGGCGGCTGGAGGCGCCATTATTACCTGGTGGGAAACCCTTTCCTTCCATGTCTCTGCCTTTCAGCTGAACGGAAAGACACCGGAAATGGCGGGAGGTATCATTCTGTGCGCGATTAAGTTAATCTAGAAGGCTGTGGTATTTGTGTCTGAAGATACGGCGAACGTGAGACAGGTCTCTTGAGGGGCGTGGCGCAGTAATGCCGTGCGGAGGCGACGTCCAAATTATCTTTGTGTCGTTAAACTCCCATTCGGCTAGATGTCTCCGCAGCGAGATGCTTGGTCTATGATGGAACTGCAAAAACCGCGATAACTGAAACGAGAGTCGTTTTCAGAAATTTTAACTCATGTAGGACTAATCATCATCAGAAGCTAAAGTAGACCTCATGTTACGTTGTATGAATGAACGCCTAGCCTTTCATTAAGTTATCCTTGCCAAAGCGTTAGCGTTAAACTTAGCGTAAAAGAGTTAAATTCTTCATGAAGGGCGTTAAAATTAGTTTTGGTGAAAAAAATTGCTGCAAACAGTGTTTCTTTTCAGATAAAACAAGAATCATCCTAAGAGTCCGTTTTTAACTAAACAATTTTTCGTCTCAACTTTCCGTCAACATCATGTTTTTTTTCTAGTCGAAAGATAAAATTACTTTACCGCTTCGCCACTTTTGCATGATCGATGTCTTTGTGCGAGCAGTTTAAGGCGTGGGTAGATTCAAACTAGCCGCCCACTCGTGGAGCGAGTGTTTTATCCCATTTAGTTTGTTCTTGAGTGGGTCCCTGTGATACGGAGATGGGGCAAGATTACATTCTACACGCTCATCTTGTAGGCATAATTAGGTTGGTAACACTTAGGCCTTTGAATAGAGAGCTAAAAACAGTCGGCACTGGCAGGTCTGGCCCTGTACGTAATTGCCAACATACGCAAAAGAAAATCCTCTCTAATTTGATTTTTAAAAATACTTCAGCCAAAAGGATTCCAACAGCGACTCTGGAAAAAATTCTCGTCGGACATCAAAGCAGGGCATCGCCACTTTTTAGCGAGAATATCTCGACTACATTCCTACTCGGCTGTATTAAGTTTGCCCGAGGGTGGTAATAACTCACTATTTGTTTGCAGCGTTTAATGACTGTCCTTGTCCTTTGAAAAGTGTAGGGTGACTCAAAAAATATGGTCGGTCTAACGTTAGTCATTTTAGCCGGTGAATGTCACTATGGCGGTTTTTAGGTTAGCCGTGTTAAGTTGCGGTGATATACGAGAGTTACGGGACATTATCCCTTCAAACACGTGACTTAGGCCCGGTCAGATCAGTATTCCATCCGCTTACCTGCAGTTAACCGGTCTATTGAGCAAAGGTGTGTTTGAATGGGGCGTTATGCAGATGGTGGCTATAATACGTCAACAAGCAAGAAGTTAAACTTGATTTGTTTGTGATCCACGGCTACCGCGAGGTAATTTAAACTTAGCCAATTAGCATCTTCGAGCTTGTAATCAAGTAAACTTTACTTTTATTATTGTTTCAGAAATGATTTTTTTATCATAGAAGAAGTCGTTGCGTGATAAGTTGGATTTGGAGTAGGATTTCATAATTTGAGTCGTTTGGTAAGGTCGTAAGGATTATCTACGCTTTGTTAAGCTGGAATAAGTTTACTGATAAGTTTGGCTCGGTTGACTGACGCTAGATGGCGTACTTAGGATTTTCGTTAGGGGGGGAAGGTTGCCTACCACTGGAAAACTACGATTGCCTATCTATGCTAATAGTAATTGGTTGCCTACTATTTAACACCAACGAAAATTAAACTTTTTAGGAGTTTTCGCGAGGTGGATGGGTATACATCGAAACAGTTTCATACACCATACACGCAGGTTGAAGGATACAACTCTGAATGACGTGTGCTGTGCCTTAAATCGTCTTCCACATTTTTCCTTCGAATTTCCAGGGATGTGTTCTTGTTTTTCAAGGCCGCCTTTGGCAGATTGCATGGATTTTCAAGGGTAATTGTCGATTTTTTTGAGAATGCTTAGAGATTTTCAAGTATCTTTAAGGGTTTTTAAGGATTATTGGGCCTTTTTTTCCCTTTCATACCGATTGTTTTCTATAGGTAGGAGGGCGTATAAATATTTTCAAATAATTCTTGCCTTAAAAAATACTTTTATTTAAAAAAAAATTGAAAAAAGATGCATCCAAGAGGGTGGTTCAATCTCCTTGACCCCCTCCCCCCTCCCACGCCTTTGGTCGTTCCAGATAAATCTCCTCGTTTTCTTTCTTTTTGTATGATTTATAAAACGGAAATTTGTTCTTAAAAGACGCTTGGCCGTAAATAATAAAGTTTAAGTCGTTGATCACCTGACCTTAGCGGACATTCCTTTGGGTTCCAACTTGCGGGCTTCCGCCCCACAAAATTTATTCTTGCAGGCTCTCACTCTGCGTCCTCCACCCAAGGACACGTCCGAAAACGGCACCTGAGGATGTTCCATCTCTGTCTTACACATGGAGCTTTCATAAGAGAGAAAGACAGAATACCTCTGGGTGATGTTTTCGAACGCAGCCCTGCGGGCGTCCACCACGCGGAAGCACTTGTACTTGTCCGCCCGCGTAGGAAATGACATAGTTCCCGTTCCGGTTAGGGGAGTCCCCTTATTTAACTTGCTCAACAAGAATATGGCATTGTTTTGCTCTGCAGGACAAAAACTAATTTGGAGCACGCCACGACTTTTCTCCTGAATGAGAATGTTTTTTGAACAGATGTTTTGTATACGTCAAGAACAATCTTCGCAGAGTTTTTGCCCAGAAAATGAATGTTTAAACTAGAGCAACTTTCTCCTAAGTAGCCTCAAGCAATGTCCGTCATTTCAAGGCATGGGTGACTGAAAGGAGAGTGGTTTGTGCATTTTACTTTAACTGATGCAAACTTCACCTTGCCTAACCTTGCCAACTCTGTTTCGTAACCTCACATTATTTACCTTAACCTCACTTTTGTTAACGACATTTCATCTATAAACTTCACTCCACGTAACTTCATTTCACCTGACTTAACCTTACTTACTACGTTATTACTAACCTTACATCGCCCCACCCAACCTCACCTTCCGTAACCTAAGATTTATCTAAACTAATCTTAACCTAACCTATCGTGCGTTAACCTACGTTTGTTGTAACTAATTTAATTTCACCTGAAGATTGACATCGGTAATTCGGAATCTTTGAGGTTCGCATCTTGCTACTAAATATTTTTTAGATATTTTTTCCATTTTATTTTTTTATGTTGTAGATTTTCTACCTAATTAACTATTTGGCTTGGCCTGCAACGTCCCAGCTTGTGACAAACCCACATTACTGATTCTCGGCTCTCTGTCGCCGCATTAAAATGGCGGCCCCAGTTGGCGTGTACGATATCGTTTTCGCTGGCAGGGTTTTGGAACGTTCTGTGCGCAGCGTTTAGTCTGATTTAGCGCACTGTTCATCCGCTGTGACCACTCCGCCCTTTTGTATCCAACTACCATCAATTATTCATTATTTTAATAACTGCTTCGATTCTCGTAGCTGTTTTTTTTAGATTCCCAAACTTATTAAATGCGTTTGCTTAGTCGAAAGAATTCGTTTTTCAAGAGCCAGGCAAAGTTCGTTTTTGTCATCAGAAGAAGTTTGAAGAATATATATTTTTTAATTGTTTAAAATATTCTAGCGCAATTTTTTTCAGGCAAAATCTAACTTAACAATGAGAAAAACGTGTTTCCTATTTCAGTGTGCTTTTGATATTGAAAGTGAGAATACTTAGGGATTTAGCTATAGGCCTACATCAGATTTCAACGAAAAAGAATCTTATGCGTTGAAAAATGGTTTTTGTTTCAAAATCTCAAAATGTCTTTTTTTTCTTTTTTTTGTCAGTTCAGGATGACGGTCTTTTTTTAAAAAAAATTACGAGCTGATTGTGGTTATAGTACTTATAAAAACACCATGACACGAACATTGTGTTTTACAAATTATACCGAATTCCATAAAAATCCTTCTTGAAAATTTTAAATCTGGGGAACACCTACAGAGGGATGTTTTTAAATATAATATTTTTAGACTTAGGAAAGCCAGAAGCACTTTCCGCCATACCTAATAAACGCGCTAAACTAAAAAATTGTATTTTAAAAAATGCGTTTTTAAAAATGGGAGCAGTTTTCCTCTTACGTCATGTTCGCAATTAGGCGTAAAACGTGTCCGCTGTTGTATTAATGTAGTAGCAGGTCCAAAAAGAGAAGCAGGTATAGAGAACACGTATCAAAGGGAGGAGTGGATGTATCTATTCGCATTTTGTGAATTGTTAAAATATTTCAAATGATATTTTTGCATTGCACTTTAATCTCTCTCCTATCTTCTGTCTCTCTCATCCAGCTGAGTAAGACAGTCGTTCCTTATTATAAACTCTCTTTCTCTACTCTAACGTGAACATCATCACAAAATTATTTTTCTCTTAGGGAAAAAATCTTTTTAAAGCTACTTGATGGCGAAACACTGTTTCAGCAAAAACTTCTTTATTTGTTCCCTAACTTCTTTACTGCTTTTAAGATCGGCTCCCCCTTGGAAGAGAAGACATCTCAGAGCTCAGTTTTAAACCAACCTAACTCGACGAGATTTCGGAACGGCGTTTTTCTTTTCAAACAGTTTTATTATAATTATTCGTAGTCATTGAATCAGAAAAAAAAACTTGATGTCTCATGATTTTCACGGATCCGTATGCATAATCAAATGTACAGTTCAGAAAAGGGTTTTTCGCCGGCTCGCGTTCATAGACTAGTTTAGAACTCAGCATCTGTAAGTAGTCGAGAGTTCTATGCAGGTGCCGGGATAATTGAATAAGCTTAAGGTATTCGCCCCAAATGCCATTTTCCGAGTTTACCTTTTCTTCGGTCCCCCGCTTTGAATGAAGGCCTTTTTACACAGGTCAAATCGTCTCGTTCTGCCCATTACTATAACTATGAGAGAGGGACTTTTAATTCCTACTCTCATGCTAGAACTCTAGTCATGCCAGGTTCTTGGTAGCGTCTTCTGTTATAACGGCTCTACAAGAGACACACGGGAAAAAAGTTAGCAGTGTCAGCTAACGCGTTAATTGATATAGCAGGTAAAATAATTTTAGCAGACATTTTAACTTTTTAGCAATCATTGCTAACATTTGATGGAGCCGCTAAAATGTTAGTAATGGCTGCTAAACAGACAACTTTGCTCAACTTGTAGCTCTTGCAAACTTAGTAGTAGAGATACTCTATAGATAACGTTAGCAATGGCTGCTAAAAAGTTAGCGACGGCTTCTGAAATGAATATTACCTTGAAATGCGTTAGCAGCCACTGCTATTTTTCATCGAGGAAGATTTACCTCAATGCTGAACGATCAAAATATCGACCGTAATCAATGTTGTTGTTTTTTTGATACAGAAGACATTATGGTATAGTTTCGTGAACTGGGTTGATGGTGAATTATTAGTGAGCAAACTTAAGAACACTACCGGAATTTCCCATGGGCTTCTCATGAAGACTAACAATTAGTCAAGATGACGTTCCATCTCGATAAATGTGCCGTTTGCTTAATTAAGACTAACTTCGAGGTCTTCATTGATTATGCATTTAATGATGGATTTTAGCATTACGTTTTCGGGAGCAGATCAGTTCCTTGCTGATGGCGCAACGGCGGCTATAAAATATACATAAGGAGGTTGATGGTCTTGGGAAATAATATGTCAAGATGCGTATAGTTGAGACTAACATCGAGCTGTTTACAAGCATTAACCGTCCATTTTGAGAAGCCGTTTTCTTTACCGCCTAACTGCAGACGATCCAAAACAGTTTAAAAGACTTATAGATGACAGAAAACGTGGTTTTGAATAGTCCTCGAACAGTAAAACTCGCTTGAGATACGCCCGTTTAAGATACAAACCCGTTTAAGAGGGTATCTGTCATAAACGCCAAAGACCACAAAAGCCAATTCGTAACCGCAAAACGAGAAAAGCCGCAAACGCCAAAGTTCATAACCGCTATTCAAACCTAACCTAACTTAACCTAACCTAACATAGCCTAACCTAGCTCAACTTAACTTAACCTAACCTATAAAATGGTAGGCCTACCTATCACTTGGCGTTTGCGGCGTTGGCGCTTGTGGGTTTTGGCGCTATCGAATGCCCCCCGTTTAAGACACGCATTGTCTTTATTC
>Ga0058701_10003638_pt1 | contig 12273 bp, 12 predicted proteins | sample AgamicOrMae_FD_97039 | JGI IMG/M metagenome (GOLD analysis project Ga0058701, IMG submission 97039) | Agave microbial communities from Guanajuato, Mexico - Or.Ma.e | ecosystem: Host-associated > Plants > Phyllosphere > Phylloplane/Leaf | place: Guanajuato, Mexico | collected 2012-06-04
TGAGTGACATGCGTGTTGCCTACTACGGGCTGGATTTCTGGCTTTTCAGCCTGTAGTGGACAACACGCGTGGCGCTCGTGTCGTACAGGTTGTATCCTCATTTCAGAAAATCCTCAGGGGCTCGCAACTCACATGGTACTCGCATAATACTGTTAACTAGGAAAAAATCAAGAGAATCAAATATTCAGCTCTCTTTTCAAAAACAATGTAAAAAAAGGGGTAGAGGCTTTAGTTTGAATACACTCGCCATTAATTTTGCCTCTATACCGTCTTTTGCCAGGTATCCCGCCCTCTTTAACCGATCGCGTAGTTTGTGTGCGTCTCCAAAGACACAGAAAATTTGGTTTAGAGGGTCACAGATACTTAGTCTGTTCTCATCTTAAACTCGACATTCGATACATATTGCATGCATTGAACGTGGCAATAAAGCAGTAGTGTGACACCGTTTAAGAAGATTAAAAAGCCCACCTCTTGATATTTTGTGGTTACAGTAGAGAGTGATGTTAAAAGGAAAAGAAAAAGCAGTAACAAAAAATAGGGCTGATCCATGTCTAGGAAGTATTTCTCTGGACCAAGCAGTAATGCTGCCTGCAGCTCAATACTTAATCCACATTTTTTGAATAACTCAAAATGACGATGACTGATAAGATTTACCGTCGACTAGTCGTGATCAAAATTTCACGTCGATTTCACGTATTTACCGTTAATATCTGATCAGTATCTCAGATCAGCGACGACGGAAACACACATACATACGGACTCGAGCAAACCTGTAAAGCCCCTCTCCGAAACGAGGTGGGCTTTGAAAGAAAAAGGGAAGAGGTAGAAATAAAAAAGAGAAAAGTTATTACCCCTGCTGTGACATCTCCGTGATTATAGCCGACTCGCAAGATGAGGTTAAATTCTAGTAAATCTCGGTTAAACGCGTCGATGACTTTCTGTAGCGCTACTGCGAAGTCAATCAGCTGAAACAGGTGTGTGTGCTGATGTGAGTTTTGGCGACGGATGTTGGGGTTGAGGCCGGAGGCGGCCATGTAAGTGCTACCAATAGTTTTGATCTTCGTCACGTTGTTGAACTCGGGCCTGCAAACAAACCAAACCCAGAGCACCTACTAAGTTTGACGACTGACGCTTAACACTACGTCTACATATAACCTTGCTTAACACCGCCACATAAAGTTCCTTTTCTACGGCAGAGCCAAATAATTACAAGGGTAGCCGTAATCATATAAAAAGGTACCAATACCTAATATGCCCTTGACTGTAAAATAAAATGGCCAAGAAACTACCGGTGCTAACGTAAGCTAAACAAAGTCCGTTACGTGGCTGATGAGAGCCTCGATGTTAACCTATCATATACAAATAGCGTCATTATTCACTGCATGTTAACATGAATTTCACAAGAGCAAGGACGATTTATTCCAGAAAACTATAATAGACAAAGACTGCGTGAGTTAGTAAATGAACTCCTAGCGGGACGTGGGAGCGTAGGAGCGTCCAAATAAACCAAAACATTACCTGTTGAGCAGTTCATCGAAGTCCCCTATGAGTTCATTAAGCACTCTGAGGTATTCGCGGCCACCAAGATAGGTTTCGTCGTACATTTCATTAAAATTGACGATCGAAGCGAAGATGATGCCGACTTGAAAATGATTTTCAGAATATTTGGCAGTGTTTTTGAGTTGGTCCGCGACGTGGCGGGGAATGATGTTATGTAAAAGCCAGTCAGCTTGGTCCTGCAAGGGAGAGATTCAAAACGTTAGTCTTTCAGACGGTTTTCATTCATGGATCTGCAGAAAATGGTATATTGGCTGAGAGTGCGTTCGAATGACGTTGGGGTCTGAACAGTTTAACTTTACGCTCAAGTGTACGGTTATTGTTAGCTAGAAATCTGTGTAACTCACCTTCATACTCTGCACTCTCGCCTTATCTCTCGCCGCAACTGCGTTCCCATGGAAACTCAGCCGGTAGGAAATCTCAAACTCGCGGTTCAAAAACCATACCAGCAGAATCAGAAGAATGACATCAATAAATATCTCAGAGCGGTGGAAATTGTCTTGACCCTCCACAGCCAAACAGTTCGGCAGCGGTTTGTTTGAGGGAACGGTTTCGACGTCGAGAAGTGTCTCTTTGTTCCTGGGGATTTCGTTTATCTTTTCGCTCTTCCCTTTCAAGATATCCAGTGGGAACGTATGAAGTCGCTCCAGAACTGGGATGCTTGATGTGTCGAATGTGATGCTATCTCTCGCATGGCGCGGCGACGCCAGAGCCATTCTTGCGGATAGTTTTCCGAAGGCTGGCTCAAAGCCAGCGTCGACTCGAATCGACAAACCGTTCGGCGATGCGGTTGACAGCACTGGCTTCACAGTGGGACAAACCTGTCATCAACAACAAATAATAATAATTTGTTTTCAAAAGGGTACGCATTTATTCAAAGGAATGTATTCTACGTTATCCAAGTTATCTGCACTTGTTCAGCAAACGCTATTCATAACCTAAGCATGAACTTAAGAACTGAGGTAAAATTCTGAAGTATGACACTGTAAAAAGTTACCCTTTCGGTAATTTTTTGCTGATTGTGTTGAACGAGTGCAGTGGTAATTTTTAAGGGATGACGTTCCAGGAGAGGCTTGTCCTGCCCCACACGATCATCTCTTGAACATTTATAAGAACATGTTTACAGTGTGTAGCTTTCATTACCTGGCTCGCGATAACGGCGATGAAAATGATTCCGGTAAAAGTTGCTAATACGCTTTTCATCCAACAGTTCAGTTGAGTGAAATTGCAGAAATGCACAAGGCTCACGAAAAGAACGTAGCTGAAGTAATATTTGCTGTTAAGCGTCCACAACGCTGCCACCACTCCAACGCCAACTCCGTCAACATTCGTGCATAAATTTGATAAAACTGAAGCTGCAGGCAAGCTCACCTGTAAAACACAAAAATATTTTCTTGAGGACACAAAAATCGCACCGGTATTTAAATAAGAGCGATATGATCTAGACCGCTACTTTGTTGGGCCCTCTATTTCGTATTTACAAATAAGATGCGCAGTATTTTGATAAAAAAAAAGAAAGGGAGTGTCTTTTGACCCGACTGGCCCATTTAAATTGTAATACCAGGTTGGGTTCCGTGCGTTTGCATGTCGGGTCTACAGCAACACCCAAAAAGAAATACTTCTAGTTTAGCCTGACCAATATTTTCGCACTGTTGGTGACATTGATAGGCCTATACTTTTACGGTAGGCCGCGCTACCCGTGTATAAAAATCGGCCCGCACGATCCCCAATACGGTATTGTCGATTTCCTGAGAACTTGGGCTTTTTCTTGGAAGCTGCTAAAATTTCTTGGTACCATTACTTATGTTCACATGTTACACAAGACACAGCACCGATACCAAAATACGGACACCTTTTCTAAAACTCTTTGCGTCTCAAACAGCGAAGATAACCGCGATACAGACAATATTTTCCCTTCCTGGGGAAGTGATTCGTCGAAAAGCACGCGTTTACGTCGCCATTTCCAAAATTCTCTGCTAGTTGTAGGCCAACAAACGAAGTTAGAGACGGGCACGGTTAACTCCTCCCTCATAAGATAACAAGAAGATCCGACAGGATTTTTGAATGATGTCTTGTTTAATTATTTCATTACGCAAAATCAATGTTCCACCTTTACCCTCCTCTCCCATGAAAAATAGTGTTCTCCAAGCTACTTCGCAAGAGAGAGAAAAGAAATGTGCCAATCGCACTGGATGTGTAACAACACGCATTTTCTTTTCTGGGTACCACTATCACTGCTATAACAGTCCAATGGTTTATGTTAGCGTTACCATCAAAATCGAAGTTCTTCTCTATGTATTCAAAGCCTCGAGTCTCAAGCCTTTTAATTATTTCCATCGCGGATACAGTATCGCAGTTGAAGGATAACATGAGTCGTTCACGCACCTAGTCCGTCCTAAAATGAAGAGAATAAATCGTCCTGACCGGTATTCCGGGTCGACATTTCAAGATACCTTTATCTGAGCGAAGACAATGTATTACAGACACTTACAAGGACAGCGCCGAAGACGTGCCATGGATACCACCCGGACACGACGTGCACGATTTTTTCGACGAAACCAGCGAATCGCGAATCGTCCTCGTCGTCGTTGGGATCCTTTTCCGTCGGCGGCCACAGCAGCAGCAAGACGCAGAAGGCGATGGCGCAGGCCTGCAGCACGACGCCGACGGTGAACACGGCCAGCCACGCGGGGGAAGACTGGTAGAGGAGGAAAAGTGAGATGGCCATGGCTGTGAAAATCTGCGTGGAAAAGCGGATTTAGTCAAGCCTTATAATACACTCCACGCATTGTACGAGTCTCGAAGAAATTTTCCGATCAAAGTTGGCACTAATCGAACTGGCTACACTATACGATGGTACAAATTATTCGCTCCGGGTGCGATTAGAATGTAGAGAAGTATTCACTCCTGCCTTACGGGCGAATAGACTTCACCTTTTTTGTTGGGGTCTCAAACGGTTCCCGTCGAATCACTTTATACACTCTTTTTGAAAAGAAATGTAAGTTGTGTGACACACAATTTCACTTTCCCCTATCTTCTCCCGCATGAGCTGACCTGTACAGCGGCAATACTTTCCAGCGGCGAATTGGCGCCCAACATGACGAAAACAAGTATGCCTTCATTTCAGAGTGATCGCCACCAGAAAAACATGATCTCACCAGGAATGAAATGATGACATCGAAGTATGTGTTGAAGCGTGACGTGGCCAAAGTCGGCGGAGGGTCTCCCCGCTTTTCATAAAGGCGGTGAGCGTTGCGTCGATAGTCCCTCTCCATTTCCGGCTGACGGAAAAACAGCGTCCAACCGGACAGAGGTGGCTTCACGAAGTAACTCCGTTGAGATCTCACATTGTCTTGAACGCACCGAATCAGCTGCAAATCCGACTGCTTACGAAGTTGTTGAAAGCAGGCACCCATTCGGTCGTCTGCTTCGATGCGGCCGCGCAGTTTACCATTCAGCGACTCTGAAAATGTTGCACATAAACACACTTTTGAAGAACTCATTGAAAATGGCAATCCTTATTGTGGTTTGATACCTCAATTTGTATGCCTATCCGATCTATTCCGATATGCTTAACGCACTGGCATTAAACGTCTGGAAGAGGCGATGAGACAACGATCCTTCATGTTCGAATGTCTTTGAACATGCAACTTAACATACTAAATACGGATTTGTTAGTGATGAAACGAGCTCCGGCATCTAACGAACAGAAGGACTCTAGTCTGAAACTACCATATGAGTTGCGAGCCCCTGAGGATTTTCTGAAATGATGATACAACCTGCTCGACACGAGTGCCACGCGTGTTGTCCACTACAGGTTGAAAAGCCAGGAATCCAGCCCGTAGTAGGCAACACGCACGGCACTCATGTCGAGCAGGTTGTATCATCATTTCAGAAAATCCTCAGGGGTTCGCATCTCACATGGTACGGTTGAACCGTATACCTACATCTTAATTTTGTTGAAGCATACGGGATGCTACTTGTATTGCACGTGGATTATCAATTTTAAGCTCCCAATTAAATTAGGCGAATTCAAACATTTCAAGTGCTTTGGTTTATCTTTCTTCTCCTATTGAGGATGGCCTCCCATTTCATGACGTAAACCGATTCGAAACTCGTTCACGAAGCGATAACCATGTGGGAATTCCGTCTCACATCCTAGGCAATATTTTTATCATCTAAAATGTGTCCTGTTACTGAATTAAATTAAACCCTCAACCGCCCAAAGTATTTGGAGTGAACTTAAGCTTAAGAGAAATTGGAGGGAATTTTTCCAATAAAATACGCAATTGTAAGCTTTGGGAAATGCTTTTATTATGAAATTTCAGGTTTCCAGAGGGGTAATATTTTTGAAAGTGTAACAATACTGAACTGGATATATCCTCTAAAATAAATTTCTGTGTATGCGAACGGCATCGCTGGGCGGTTGGGGGTTAATCGGATTTTGCAATCGATGCACGGTGTCCTCCCTTTGTACGCATCAACAAGCAATGAATTAAACGTGGTATAAGAAAATATTGCTACATCTACACGTACCTGCATCAACTGACGACTGACTGGTGTAGTAGCCGCTGACTCTGTGGTTAAGAAGATCAGATTGCGCCATGCCGTTCAGTGCAAATAGCTACGAAATCGAAAAGAAACAATCAGCTACGGTAATCCAGTCAAATCATTTAGTTTCTACCACTATTTACAGTATGCATGACAAACAATTCATTACTTTTTAAAATTGCGTCGCGATATTAGACTTGAAAGGCAGATAATGGACTTATTATTCCGAGGGATATTAACATCAAAGCGCTGTAATAAAAAAAAAAAAAAACTAAAAAAAACAATTAAAAAGAAAGCGCATATATTTCTTCCATTGACGTTTAGGTGAATTTAAAACAGCAAGGAAGTATCCGCGGGAAAAGCGATGCCGTTTCCGTTTGGACGAGGCATCGCAGGTATTGAATTTTTTATATATTGTGATTGGTGTGTTATAACATTGCAATCCAAAATTTAGACGCCTTCCACCACCTAGTTTTTGAATAGCCGTGTTCCGACTCTTACCGAAAATGCATGGCCTGATATGCAGACGCAACAAAAAAGGAATGTGTTTCAAAATCATTCATGCACTTCAAGAAATTCAGTAACACCGATATTCTGATCACCAGATTTTTTTTCTTATACAAGCATTTAACAATTTTAGGTGACTAGCCCTGCTACGGAATAGCACCCAAACGTATGTGGACCATATTCAAACCGCGGAGGAGGGAAAGAGTGCGTGAATGATACTCTTTTAAATACTCGGGCGTTTCATGTAATATAAAAATACCAATTTCATACCACGAGACATTGAAGAAAAGAGTACTGATAAGTTTTGCGCAATTGCAAATGTCTCGAAAAAAGGTGCAAATTTTCCTCTTGAGAAAACAGCTAACACAGCAACACCTCAATTAAAAAACTTCTGAAAGCCATTTTATGGTAAAGCCAGAAGATATTGAGTGGGAGATGAGATTTTTTTAAAATCAAAAGTAAAGAGATGAATGAAATTTTTGAAAGTAGACTTTTCCAAGCCTAGTATTCGAATAAAGAGTTGATTTTTTTTTCTAGAGAAAAACAATGGGACAACGGCGTTTCTTTCATTTCATTCAGTCCATTGATTACATAACTACAAGCCACTAATACTACCATGCTGCGCATAAAAAGCACCACATAGATTTCTGCCAGACAGCTGTTGCTACCTAAAGCGTTTGCCGTTTCACCACTCACAAGAAGAGTGTCTCTACTATCAATCAAATATGCTCCAAGACTCCATGCTTTAAAGTTGGCAGTATCGTAAGACGTCCACAACAAACTAGATAGCAAACTGTATCAACTAGGTAATAAAATAATCCACGTAATATGTTCGCTTCGAGGGTTTTTTTCTTAGTTTTTCCTGTCATACGGAAAAGAAAAGCCAAAAAATAATTTTTTTTTAATGCAATTTTTTTTCCTTGAAAAGGGTCCCAATTTTAAGGATTGTACAATAGTTTAAACCCTTGTTATATTATTTTTTTTTAGCTTTAGCAAATTTCTTGATTTACGAGTACAGAAATTAGTAGTTTTGGCGTGTTTTGCTCTCCTACCGCACGGCTCTGCAAACATGTTTTATTTTTATTTTTTTATTTTTTTTATTTGGGTGTTGTCCAATTTTTTCTTTTACGACGGTAAAAGTTAACAGCTAAATAATTAAATTAGCAGCTAATTTATAGCTGAGAAGTCTTCATGTGCCGCCAGCTTCGATCCCCGGAGGTTTCGAGCAAATCGGACAGTGACAGTCGGTGCGCAAGTCTTGTCATATGATTGTACTTATCCTCCCTATATAAGTCAACAAAAGCATTCAAAAGACTGCAGCTAGCACCCATGCAAAGCTAGTTGACCATATAAACCTATGAGTGAGCGTAAATGATGAATCCACTCGATCTTTTATCATAAACGTCTTCCCCATTTCTACTCGATATAATACGAGACAAGTTTGTTAATACGAATTAAATATCGCAAATCGTACACCGTGGACGTTAGATTATTTTAATAGAAAAAACTGTGGTCTCATCTGAAGAATATAGAGACGACTTGATAAAATACAAAAAACAAAAAAACAAAAAAAAACATGAAGTATCTGCTTGCTCTTTCCAGTGCCCATTTTTCAGACTCTTTCAAAATCGCTCGACAGCAAAAAATAAAACCTCATTAACACATTCAAAAAAATCAATTGCGCTCTAACAAATCATTCACATTTCTTGCTATTTTTGCAAGTTAAGGTAGTGGGAGCGGGAAACAAAAGTGAATGGGAGACGTCATGCTGATATTAAAAAACTCTTCATAACGGCGTGAAAAATACAAGAATACTTGTGGCAAAAACTTTTAGAGACCCTAAAAGGTCCCATTTTTTCTATTCGTACGTTAGTTTGAGAGTGCAGATTATGTTCAAGAACTAAATAATAACAAATCTTGAAATGCGAGATCGGAGTAGAAAAATCAGAGGTCACCGAGCAAATGACGACAAAATCGTGGTTTAAAAGGCCTAAGTTTTAGCAAAATTTGGTCAAAGTAGCGTTTTGCCTGTTTTTAACCCCAAAAACTTTCCAACGGGCTTAAGTGATCATATTGCAGGTTGAACAAAAATACCCCTTCACCCCAAATAAAAACTTTACTATGTTTATGGCACTCAGCAAATCTGACTTTTCCTCCAGCGCGCTCACCCACTCCTACTACCCGAGATCTGCAATTCTAACCGTAGGAAAGTTCTAACGCGAGAAAGTTTTTGAAAGAGTCGTGTGAGCAAAGAAAACGTGGGATAAAAGAAAACATCGGGCGCCCGCATTTTCCCCATATTGATATGAGGATGGCGGTGGGCGCGGGCGGCAACGAAATAAATTACCCTCAAAATTGCTCACGCGAAGGTTTCCGTCCAGCGTAAAGGGCTCAAGGACAACAATGGCTTAAAAAAGGGTTCAAAACTACATGTGCCCTTCTACTACTGCCTCCTCGCAAACTACTGGACCATTTCGGCTTACCTCCAGCATCTGAAAAGCCAAAGAGCATACTGTTAAACATTTTTTCATCTTGGGACGCAACGATCAGCCCACCATGAACAGACACCCACAAGCATTCAGCGTTATTCATTACACACAAGCGTTGTTTCCTGTTGTAGATTCTTATTTCCTTCACTAAAAGCACCGCCTTCCCACCATTTTGTAGCCATTCGCCCGTCAATCAGAATAATAGTGCATAAGAAAACAATCATTCATGCGATCGCTTGCAGCGCGGTAGCGGAGGATCTTAGGATCAACTACGGTAACTACGAAGTGCTAGGTCCTCGGTTGAAGTTCGATTCTAGCACCAGGTTAGTTTACCAGTTCTCCTCTTGGCGAGCGAATGCCTACAATCTTTTTTTTTTTTGTTAAATGTGTAGAGCAGAACCCAAAAAGGTGCGACATTAGTTAATTATTTTAAAAAAATCACCAGCGTCAGCATTCAGATCGATGTTTATAGAACTGTTTCTCGATCACATTAGGCCTGGCACGCTAAAAATGAAAACCTAACGTTGAAAGAAAACCATCATTACAGGTGTATAAAAAAATAGAACTCCACCGTCAAATATTCTTTCCAGGTCACGGAAAATATAACCAACGGAAGCGTATTTTTGAAACGCCCACAATCTTCGTATCGGCGAGCGTATAGGTCATTCGATGTTAACTCACAGTAGCGTACCGTTCTGAAAGTTTTCGCCCTACCAAACCAACTGAGATATCAAACTCATGTCTAGTGGGCGTCTGGAGCTAGTGCATTTATAAATAAAGGATGCTTAGTAAATGGCCTTAATAACTTGTTCCAGTGACGCTAAACTACATTATCTTCGCTCACAAATGATTCAACATGGTTTGAAGTCGTTGGTTTTGCCTTTAAGGGGTGATCTCATTGGAATTCTTCTTGAGGTGAGAGGAATGCACTAATATTGAGATCACAACGCTTAATGTATTCTACCTGGTGTTGTATACTGCTTCTCCTGCTGTTGCTTCGTATTCCGGAATCTTTTCTGCTGTTGACGGAATGGCAACGCGAGACGGAAACGAAGTCGTCATTGGGCACCTCCAACCTTGTCGATTCCATCAGGGCCAAGGATTCGTTCGGTTTATTTGAATCTCCGTCGCCGTTCATTTCTATGACCTGCAAAGCGCGCTTGATGTTGACAATCGCTGCACAACACCGTGCTTTCATCGTCTTTCCCCTTGACAACTCACGTGATTCGGCAAGCTGGGATTCGAGCTCGGGGCGGGGGAGGCAGCGCGCTTGATAGTGGCTTTCCGAAGCGTGTCTGCAAAAGGTGAAAAGAAATGTAAACAAAAAAGGAAATGTAAAGAAAAAAAAACATGTGAGCAGTCGAGGCTACTTATTGTACCACTTCCGGCTTGTTTGAGAATCAACTAATTTGTGCCCACGGAATGAAACAAGAATATATCAATTAAGAGCATAAGCAAAAACTTTCGGCTTCAAATTTGGCACCACGGTGTCTTGAAACAGATAAATTCCTGATATAGGCGAACTTGAGGTAACGGTTTCACTTAATATACCACGAGATTGTCGTCGTTGAATTTAAATAAAGCTGAGAACAGCCCTTCAGGATGAAATGGGTTAAAGCTGTCCGACGAGTTGTCACAATACGCTTTCGCAAAACCACCCACATCAGAAACAACAGTTCCTACGAAGAAAGATAAAAAGATTACCTCGTTTGTCAGGAACGAATGTAAGATGAGGTCGAATTGACTCGGTTTCATGATTATCTCCATCACATTCAGCATCTGAAACCGTGACGGAACAGATAAGCATTCGTTAATGATTCAGTATAACTGTTCGACAAGGGGGTTGCCACCCACAATCATATCGGCAACCGGTGAGTGCCATAACAAAATAGATTTGTTTGATTTTCATCGAATACACAGTTTTTCGATCTGTGTTGCCAGATTTCGAGATTTTGTTTCAACTGCAATCAAATCGAGAACCATTAGACATGACCTCCCGTGTGCGGTTTGTTCTGGATTGCTCTCGAGCTGAGCAATTAAAAAATGGGATTAATAATGAGATTATGTTTAACGGTTAAAAAGTTAATCGCATTTAAAAATGACCGAGTCGCGCAATCTGATAACACTGGTCTTGATTTTTTTTTTACCTGAATCCATTATACTAGGAAGCGAAGTAGTTCTGGTCTCCATAGGAGTCATGGCAAGATAACTTGTAGCAGGATGAGGCCGCGAAGTCACGTGGCAAGAATAGACGCGATCCCTCCGAAAGGGGCTGGAGGGCAGGATGGATATTGGGTTGGGGGTGGGCGTGGGTGGCAATGCTATGGCTGGCAAAGGGACGGAGGTAGGGCGGGGGGGAGTGGGAGGGGGCGGCGTGTGAGCGAACAGGACAGAGTTGGAGTGGGTGGGAGGAGAGGTGCTAGGGGTGGCCTTCGTCTCGCTCACTATCTGCTCGTTTGAATCTTGTTTGCGACCTAGAATGAAGTATGTCTTCATTTCTGAAACAAAGAAAAAAAAACAACGCTATCTTAACCTTGAAGGACATAGGCGAAAATGAACGGAGAAGGGGAAGGGGGGTCGGAGTGAAATTATTTCTGGGACCGTAAGTGTATATAATGTGACTATTTAACTCATTAACAGATTTGGGCAAAAAGATCGCAAGAGGGATTTTATTTATTTAGCGTTCCTCCACTTTGGTTAAAAATGTAATCAATACAAATTGGTATATACAATACAGATACTTTAATGTTTCAAATATTATTTACGTTGAGTAGTGAACAGCACATGCGGTTGAAGAGAACATAAGTCCCGAACAACCCTAGTTCTTATTTTAACACGGACACTTTTTTGATCCCGCTAAAGAGTTAAGCCAAAGCGGCGATCAGCGTAGTTTCGAGACACAACATTCGTTCTGAGTTGTTTTCCAAAATGAATCTTATGCTATTAAAGTGAAAGAACCAGGGGCGGACTGGGCAGGGCTTGAGGTTGGGAAATCCCGACCGGGCCCCAAGGGGGGGGTACCCCCTGGGGCCCACAAGGGGGCCTGGAGCCCCCCCCCCTGCGGCCCCCAAGGAGGCTCGTATTTTGTATAGAAATCAAAGATTTCAGTATAATATTCGGTGTAACCCCAAATATTGTTTATACAACGTGATTCCTTCATCTACTCGAA
>Ga0058701_10003639_pt1 | contig 12272 bp, 6 predicted proteins | sample AgamicOrMae_FD_97039 | JGI IMG/M metagenome (GOLD analysis project Ga0058701, IMG submission 97039) | Agave microbial communities from Guanajuato, Mexico - Or.Ma.e | ecosystem: Host-associated > Plants > Phyllosphere > Phylloplane/Leaf | place: Guanajuato, Mexico | collected 2012-06-04
CCCTCAAAAAAAATGAAGGGAGGAAAGCAGTCTTCCCGAATTTTCGTTTCAATTATCGTTTCTAAATATTTCCTCGTTCCTCAGAAAAAACAAAAAAAAAAAACAAAAAAAAACACGTACTTTTATCGTTTAATCAAAGGGAAACGACCATTCTTCCAATTTAAGATTTAAGACTATATAAAAGCTTGTCAATTTATTAAAGTGTACGTACATCTGATGCTAGTAATCTTTCAGGAAATTTCTGTTAAGATGAATGAAAATACGATAGCCATGAAAAAATATCTAATTTTTTAAACCTTTTCAGCATTTTTTATCAGGTGTTTCACATGACTGTAATTTATCTTCATTTTTGAAGATTTAAAATTTAAAGCATGTGACCGTGAGAGAGGTGTCAAAATACTCGCGCGTTGGATAATTTTAGATTAAAATTGAAGGCGTTGAATGTAATTGAGAACATCCATTTAACTCGAATTTTTTAATGTCCTGAAATAATCTTATCTGAAAGTTTCTCGCGCTGAGAATAAATTCGTACGATGGCGGCTTTCATTGCACAACTGCTGCAACGCTTTTCCCCTCCCCTCCGCGACGAGGAGGGGAAGTGTGGGGTTCTGCATGGTCCGCCATGTTCGGCCCGAACGCGCCAGAATAGTCCATCCTAACATCCGCATTTCCCTTGTAAATCCTTTTCCTTCATTGGAATGAAACTAATTCCTCCGAGGACGTTAATTTGTAATAATGCAACCATTCTACTTCTTTTTTTATAATTTTTTATTATTATTATTTTTTTTTTACTTTATTACTTTTTTTTACTGGAACCCTTCGTCGTGCGTTGCTGGAAGTCCTTTGAAATCCATACTGTGATCATCAATAAAGAAAGCTAAATGTCAGCCGTAAATTTGCTATAATTTAAGTCGCATGACAGCGAAAGGAGATGCAACTCATTGTGATTTACGATTAACTCCAACTTTTTTCGTTCTCTGCGATATTACGATAAAACAATATCAATTCATCGGAGGACTTCATCATAACAAACGGAGAGTACAAAAAAAAAGAAAAAACTTAGTTAAACATAAAAAGAGGGGGATAACTACACTAAAGACAACTATAACCAATAAGAGACTATGCTGCTGTTCAACAAATCCTTCAGGAACTACAGTGTTGGTTCAAAAATAACGATAAGAAAAATTTAAGTAGTAACCGAAATTTCTCTCAAAGTTAGTATATGAATTTGCTGCGGTATAGGAAGGATTAGGTGAGGTTAGAAATGAAGGAGTCCCAACAAAGTCACAAAAACGCAAGTCACTTTATAGTAACTTAAGGTATATAAGGTATAACTAGAGGTAACGTTACCGAAAGGTTATAGGTTTGGGAACGAAAATAACACCGGGTTTAATGAGTTGAGATAGCGACAGAAAAACCAGTACCATGTGTCGATATCCTGGGTTGTAGCTCCAGAGATACAGCTATTTCTAAAGGTCACTGGGACAACCGTCAGCGCTTTTTGTTATCTGAGCGTAAACAAATATCCAGAGACTAAACAACACGTACCTGAAGTCGACGCCCACAGTTCTCTCATGTCTTGAAGTAAATCACGTCGATTGGCGCGGAGCAACCACTTCCCCAAACAAACTCCAATTCTTAATGGCCTTTCCACCTCCGTCGGTAAACTGGGACTGCTCAAAGATGCTCCAATTAAGTACCGCTTGCGAGAACTTTTAACTTTAATCCGAAGCACCTGAAACAGATATCAACCCTTATTACCTGAAGAGCTTATCACCTGTGAGATTCTGAGAAGCAAAGGTTTTGGCTCCGGTAAACCTTAGATGGGGGGGGGGCATTCGATAGCGCCAAAAACCGCAAGCGCCAACGCCGCAAAAGCCAAAGTTCGTAACCGCCAAATGATAGGCCTATCATTTTATAGGTTCTGTTAAGTTAGGTTAGGTTAAGTTAGGTTAGGTTAAGTTGGGTTAGGTTATGTTTGGTCAAGTTATGTTAGGTTACGTTAGGTTAGGTTTGTATAGCGGTTGTGAACTTTGGCGCTTGCGGCGTTGGCGTTTGTGCTTTTTGGCGCTTATGACAGCTACCCGATTTAGGGAATTGCGTGTTATCGTGCAGTATAATTCTGGAAAAGCAGATTCGTCGGATTTCAGGTGAGAGAAGATTTAGGAGCGTGAAAAGTTTGATTTAGGAGTCGCTCAACATGAAATTCAGACATTTCCAGCGTACAGTGCTGGGAAGAATTCATCATGGAACATTGGATTTAAGACCTTAAACTTTGTGCTCAAGTTACGGGTGATTTTTTCGGGGAAATTCCGACACACATCGAGCGCTTTGTTCAGTATTTATCGGAACTTTTTAGGTTGACGAGAGGCGTCTGTGTCCATCGAACAAAATGTTTTAGATCGTTGGCACAGGCTGAACCTCTCTTGTATCCAAAGGAGTCATTTATACTCATCGCTAGAGTTATCGAGTCACCTTTTAGATTCGGGAAATTAGTCAGACGATGGCAACAAAAAGTTTTTGATGGCTGAGATCAAACCCGCTTGGCACATCCTTGCGCTTAAGAGAAACTCAACAAGAAAAAATGGACTAAAAATTTTAATAAAGCAAATTCTTTAAAGCAGTTTTATATTATTTGTCGGTTGGATCTGTTTGAGGGAAACTAAAATGATAAAAACCGATGTGTCGCTCGATTTGTCGATTTTAAACGGATCAGAAATTGGGGCAGTTCGCGCCTGGGAGGTGGGAGAAAGAGGCATATTTTTTTTTATTCCACTTCTTGGCGCGGTAAATCGACTAAATTAGCAACCGACGACGGGAAACATCATTTTAAGTTCCCTCTAAACTATTCAAGTTATCAAACGTCAAAATTTCGACAAAAACTTTTCGGCTCAAACTTTAAAAAAAGGCAAGGGGTACCCCCTAGGATTTTTTTCAAATTTTCGACCCGATTTTTTTTTTTGGAATCTATGGCTTTTGAAGGTTGGATCTGATTGAGGGACACTAAAAAAAGTTAGAACCGATGCATATTGCCCGATCTGTCGACTTTAAACAGACCGGAAGGGTGAAAGAGTTCGGGGGAGAAAGGTTGGACGGGAAGGCGTACATTTCATATTCCATTTCAGGTGCTATAAATCGATTTAGTAAGCAACAAAAGACTGTTCTAGTCATTTTCAGTTCCCCTCAATCGATCCCAACCATCAATTACTAAAAATTCGACAAAAGAAATAATTGGCTCAAAATTTAAAAAAAGGCAAGGGGTACCCCTAGCTTTTTTTCCAATTTTTGGCCCAAAATTTTTTGTGAGATATTTATGATTTCACGATTGGATCTGATTGAGGGAAACTAAAAATGGTTAAAACCGAAGTCTGTTGCTCATTTTGTCGATTTTAAACACACCGAGAGAGGCGGCAGTTCACTGCCGGGAGGTTGAAGGGAAGGCGTAACTTACAGTGCTCTCCTGTGCGAATGTAGGCCGCTGATTAGCGATCATATTTGAGGGTCATCGGTCCGCGCAAAAATAATATCTCATAACAAATGAGGCTAATGGAGAAGAATCTTTAAAATAGTGAAAAAAGTGACATTTACGGAAAGGTGACAGTGACAGGAATAGTTTTATAAAAGTGCCTTATTGGTAGCCCTGCTTCCAAGCAACAGAGTCAGAGATGCAGTGTCAACCCTTTGTGACCCTAAGCAGAGTAAATAGGTGGTAAACGCGGTTCAGAGGAGGCTGTGGGTGCCTTATGGTTGTCTCTGGTTGAGGATTGGACCACGGCTCAGCAAAGGCACATCGCTACACGGGAATGCGAACACTATCTTATCATACGGCCAGGTTGAGGGGTTATCTCTGCAGGCGAGTTCAAGGGGACGGGGGAGGGTGAACGGTGGGCGGGTGAAAGGTGAGGGGAAAGTGGCGTGGGGATAAGTGATGCCTGGCTGGTGTGTGTCGACGGACACTGCTTTAAGACACGTGGTTGGAATTAGGAAAATTGTTTTCCTCGTGCGGCTGCGGTCAACCGGGGATTCTCGACTTAAACACTGTTAATTTCAGAGGTTGGCGTTTCAACCCCTTGTTCGACTTTTTAACCCAACCCGAGTGACAACGGAGTAGGCCACCAGGCAACCTAACTTAACCTAAGCTAACAGTATTTTATGTCCATTCTTATAAAGTACCGGTAATAAAAGATTAACAGCCCAAAGTATTTGGAGTGAAATTTAGCTTAAGAGAAATTAGAAGAATTTTTTCCATTAAAAAAACGAAATTTTAGCCTTGATAAATGCCCGAATTATTAAATTTCGGGTTTCTAGATGGGTGATATTTTTTAAATTGTGACTATACTGAACTGAAAAGATCCTCTAAAATAAAACTTTGTTTCCGAACCGCATCGCTGGGCGGTAGTGGGTTAATTCAAAGTGTAAAATAAAAGGCACGAAATGTACCGGGACTTCTGAGCAGGAAAGAAAAGGTTATCCGACCGACAGTTATGATCTTGCGTCGAAATCTTCCAGGGAGCTTACCCCTATTCACCCGACTTGTTAAAATGAACAGATTGCACCTGCACTAAAGTCAAGCTACGTCTATCCGCCCGATATTTCTCTTTCCGCAAACGCATATTATTCTTTCTAGTCGAAGTCTACGGTTATGAACAAGATTATCATCGCTGTCGGGTAAATAACAACTTAAAAAATTTCTTTATCCCGAAGCGGTGCACCGCTCGCTTAATCTTAACATGGAGCCCAACCTCAAAGATGCAGTGCTAATATCAATACGTTTAATGAAAACAAATCTTTGAAGCTATACATTTTTTATTAGCCTGTTAAACAAATACCGTCCGAAACGAGATCCAACATTGCTCGACTAAATGCAAACTACGAAACAAGCTTTCCCGAGCTTTAACGAGAACACTAGAATATAGGTCATCAGAAAATGAGTTACGCAGTTTGGAAGTCTGTTAATAGTTGCAATCAACTTTACTACAAAAGCGCCACCTGCAGCCAATTGTCACAAACTACTAGAGTAGCAAAATACGTCGTTCTCGAGTGAAATATATGCGTATAAGAACAAAGTCACGAAAAGGCGTGTTATAGTGCGAATTTTTTTCACATTTTAAGACTGCGATTCTAAATTTGCTTAAAATTTTATGTTAATGTTGTGGACATGAATAGTATATGGCGCAAAAAAATATAGGTACATTTTTTTAGGTGGCGCGAGTGGGGTGAACCGCTACTGTACACGTCTGTCAGCGAAATGAAGTCAAGTTTGGACACTGATGATAATGTATTTTTGACGTCATATCGGCCTTATTCCTATTTAGCAGATGTTTATAATGACGGATTTGATAGCGCAATACAAAACAACCCCCCTCCCCTTGTGACCGGCCCCCTCTGCCCCCCTCGGACTAATCCTGAGGGACACCTCCAGCAGGTGGTAGGTGGCCGCCCACGCCACGTCAGCCCAACCCGCACAGGCGTCTGAGAGACTTCCTTCTTGCCGCACTAAGCTGTCTAAATTCTGCTGAGCAAAACCTTTCGAAGTCTTGCAATTTTATGCGAAATCAATCGGGAATTTTCGGCAAAAAGTCCTGAAGTTTTCAAGATTAGATTACGTTAACCCATAACAGCCCAAAGTACTTGGAGTGAAATTGAGCTTAAGAGAATTGGAAGGATTTTTTTCATTAAAATACAAAAATTTAAGATTTGAAACATGCCTAAATTAATAAATTTCAGGTTTCCAGAGGGGTGATATTTTTAAAATTGTGACAATACAGAACTGGAAAGATTCTCTTTTTTCTTTTCCCGAACGGCATCGCTGGGGTCGGGAGGTATTGGGGTAACGTAGGTCAACTTAGGCTAGGTTTTGATTCGCTGTCACTCCGTTTGACTTAGCGATGAAAAGTAGAACAACTCGAGTGGAAAATTCTACCTTTCAAATTTAGAGAGTTATCGAAAAAGCTCCGTGGAATATGGACATGATCTCCAATAACCTGGAATCAATCGTTTCGTCGTGAAAATGGGAGCATTTTTGATGCAAATTTAATGATGTGACGTTTGAAAAGAATCGAGGGCTCTTTGACGGAGCAAAGAGGGCAAATCTTGCGACGCAAGGCGACGCAGCGCGACGCAACGCGACGCGGCGGCAGCGGCGGAATGAGGAAAAGAAAGAGACGGCACATCGCCGAGCGACGGGCGCCGCCGCTGGAAGCGTCGCTGGTTGCCATGACAACGGACCCCACCGACTGACTACACAAAAGAGCGACTTGTACACGACGCAATATTTCGCCGAGCTTCTCCTCTGTGTGACCACGCGGGCCACGCCACCCGCCACCCACTCGCCACCCCATATCAACAAATATCACTCAGCCCCATAACCTCGACAACGCCCAACCCTCTCGGGAAAAACGCGGTAGGGTTAAGCTAACGCCACATATTCGCGACGTTTACGTTAACAAAGGTCCTAAGTGCCTTGTGCCTCGGTCCGCTAACACTCCGATCATCTGAATCAGTGAGAGTCTCTGAGATTCAGTAAAAATTCACCGAATCTCAGAGTCTCTCACTGATTTAAATTTAGTGTAGCGAAGGAAGATGCATGGATACAACAAGGATAAAACGCCATTATTAAAGTCAACAATCATAAAACCCCCTTTTTTACGGTAAACATAAAAAAAATATTTTTTTAAAAAAAGAAAGATAAAATGTTTTATATTCTTTATAATTTCAAGGGGTTTTGTCAATCTACAAATGAGCTTTCAGATTTTTTTTTTGAGAGGGGCATGATAGTTTTTATAAGCTTGTCTTAAAACTAAAGCTGAATTAGGTGTTTCTAAGAATATGTATTTTTTATGGAGAGGTAAATGACTTTGAAGGCTCCGTTTGAGCGACGAAATACGTCATTAATAGCCAATGGGAACGAAGGAACTTCCGCGGATGACCAATCAAATCTAAGTTCGGGGGAGGTGTCAGGGGAGGAGAGGGGCAGTCAGTGTTGACTGTTTGCCGTCGTCGCGATACCGTGTTTATTTACTAAACGGTCGTCTGTGGGTCTCAGGTGTATCTCTGCACGATTAACCCCCTGGCTGTTGTTCTCTGATTGGCGTGATTGCCACAACTGGGTCATTCTAGTATTCATCCCAAGGATGACCTCCCACCTCAACTTCACCACCACCCACTCGAAATTACTTCCATGGATTGTTTTCCAGCTCTAAGGGAAATAACTTACGATGAAATTCTATCTGCATGTGTTTCTGAAGTATCCGTGATGCCAGAACCCAAGATGCCGGATGTCAGGACAGACGAATTTGATTAATATTGTAAACCTGCGTTGCGGCAAAAACCTACACCTTCCTTCTCCATACAAAAATCAATCAGTTTTGACTAGAAAATCGTAAAATAGCCATATTTTTGTTAAACCATAATTACGGCTACCCTAGTTTATAAATTTTTAAAAAAGTTAATTCAAAAATAGTTACGGAAAATAATCCAAACTTTGCTGCGTATTTGTAAGATTTTCCATTTTTGTTAATGAATGGCATTCATTTTCGTCTTCCTTTAGAAGACGAAAATGAGTGGACTTAATTCACCTGAAGGATTTAACATTCCCACCTCTTTGCCACCTTCGTCACTTCTTCCCGTCGCATTCCACCCCTATCCCCACTTCACTCATTTTTTCCCACCCCGAAACGCAGTCGATTCGCCGAAAGCAGGTACACACCACGTCTTCAAAAAAACACAGAGCGACAGACCAATGGGGGAGGGGTCAGGTGGGCGGTAGGGGGGTTGGTACCCAGGGTTGTATTGGAAATATTGGTGGCTACTTTGTTTACGTTTGAGGAGCGATTTGCGTTCACGGGAGTGAGACACCTGTAGAGGTTCAATGGCTTGTTTTGACGAGCAGCGGTGTTTACACATGATCCGTTTTTTTGCTATTGTTGTTTGATCAGTATTAGCGACGTCAAGACCGCTGTAATCCCTGACTTCATAAGCGTCCTTAACAGTTTCCAGAACTTCTACTTTAAAGCCTGCTTAGTTAAGAAGACTTTACGGAATGATCACTTCATTAGATTTGCATAGTAAATCGAAGTTGTAATTTCCTACCTCTTGTATTCCACGCCAGGAATAATTTTTCATTACGCAAAGAAGTATAAAGATATACAACCGGTAGGTTAGGTTGAACGAGCTTAGGTCACGTGTCTCGTGCGTCGCTACCTCGTCGATGCGCTCGGCTGTCGCCAATCCTGATGCAGCTTACTTTTCGACGAACTGCCGCCGGGAAGCGTCATAACGATTGGCGATAAGATAGGTTAACGAAAGTTAGGTTACCTCGCGTGTCTTCTGCCTCAGCTCGTCGCCGAAGACGGAAAATTCCACATTTAAATTTACCATGTACGCAACAGACGTTTAGCCTTATACTTCGCTGAGTTGAATATCTTTTGGGGAATGCTGAGAGTTTATATTTAGGCCTTTGAGCGAAGTTATTTTTGTCGAATTCCAAGACCAAATGTTTTCCAAATAATTTGAAAGACTGCGAAAATATTTGGGTGCAGAGTTATACCTTATAATGCTCAGTAATTAATTGATGTATTAAATCTATTTGAAAAATAGTTTCAGAGACTTCTAAGCAATAAGTGTTGGTCTGACTTAGGCATCCTCTGCACGATCCTTGCGGTCAACCCTGTCAAACAATGTGGGTACTGACAATGAGTTGAGGTTGACGTAGGTCTTATTAGGCAGCCGCGGCACCTACAGGGATTTGACAAAAGGCCTTCACTCAAGTTATAATATGCTGATTGATGCAGTAAAACCGTTCACTTGAGACGCAAGCTATAGGTCTACAATGAGCATATTCACTTCAGTGTTTTAAGATTTAAATGATCTCGAAAAAATGACGATCCTTTAGCTAGTAGGATTCTGAATGATAATTGATGATGTGAACCTCAGAATTTCGTCTTTTACGATACCTAAAACATCCGTTAAAAATAACGTAAGTATACACAGTAAAAACGAACCCCCGTTTTGGGGAATGCTATACCTATGTTTTGGGTATGAATTAAAACGGCGGTAGTTCGTATTTTGGTAATTTGTCAGTGTAGAGACTAACGCTCAGCCACACCCATGGAAAGCTCTCACCGACCTTCGAATGATATGACTGAACGTATGCCTATCTTGAAAAATAAGTAAAATACGAGCCCGTTTTGAGTGTCATACCCAAAACAGGTATAGCATTCCCCAAAACGAGGGTTTTGATTTTACTGTGTATAGGCCCTGCGCAATAAAATAGAAAGGGCAAGAAAACACGTTTTAGGAATGCCAGGTTATTTTGAATTGGGTTACGTGGCATGATCCTCGCTTCGATATCGGCGACTTAAGAAAGATCTTAATCGGCGTCTAAACCCCTAAGATAAAGAGCACGTAATATCACTGTCTAATCCATCTTAACTGCAATAAAAACGATCGCGGTTACGGGTCCGATACAATGGGCATCAGAGTGCGAATATGGCAGCCAGGATAATTATCACAAGTGGGCGTCGTGCGAATATGAATGGAACGTAGCGTGGCCCGGCCAAGTGGCGCGGCGGGCGGGGCAGGGGGCTGCGGGCGCCGGCCCTCGCGGATCTCCTGTATCGACCGATCCCCCCCTCCAAGGCGCACCCCCCCTTCCCACCCCTCCCCACGCCCAACGACACCTGTTGCTGCAGCATCGTACATCTACTTGTTGCGGTCCTTCGCAAGGACCGTAACGGCTTTTAAGTCCCCCACCCCTAAAATGAGCCATCTCAAGTCTACAACTTTTTATCTCGATTGTACTTCATTCCTAGGTCACGCGAAAACTGTCGAGACAAATGTCTCTATAAGCTCTCGCTAATTTACTTTTAATTTGCGTTCAATGGGACGAAAGCGCTGATCAATTAAATCGCAGAGCTGAGCGCTCGACTGGTTTACGACACGTATAACGAGGAATCATAACTTACGGCAGAACAGGTACTGAGAAATATCGCGGGAGGAACCAGAAATCGATGACTTTTCCACGGTTGTTCACGGTTTACCTACTCCGGTTTCGAGGAAAATCTTGTAAACTCAGAGACGAGGTTTACGACTCTCTCGGAAAAAGCCGTGTCAGGAAACTGACGTCCGGCCAAAAATTATCCTCGCTAGAGTAAGCTCGGTTTTGCTCTGTTACAAACACGAAATATTGCCCTATATTTTTTTTTTAATTTGACGAGATGGAGGAATTTTTCCGGAAAAGCCGCTGAAAAGTATTTAAGGTCCTGTCTTGCAAGTACCCAGCTTTTCCACAGGCCCTAAATGTGGAAAAAACCGAAAAAGAAGGTGGGCTTAAAATCATCGAATGTCCAGAACAAGAAAATAAATAAAAAATCTCTTTAATGTCTCAAGACGTTTGATATAGCCTATTTTCAGGACCGAGGTCTATTTAAATTCTGAAATAACCTCAATTATGATTTTTTCTCAACGGCTGAATCTAGCCTATACACGGTAAAAAAGGTTTTGTTAAACCAACAAAATCATTTGTTAAAATAGGAATAACAAAAATATTTTGTTACAAAAACAAAATGTTTAGTTCTATCAACAAAGCGTTTGGTTGCTGCAGCAAAATTTTTGGTTGCAGCAACAACAAATTTATTTCTTGTCCCTAATTTTGTTGCCGTAAAAAAACAACATTTTTTTCCGTGTAGGTTTCCGACCGATATCTAAAGAGGTTTCCAGGGTTTTTGAACTGAAAATACTTAAATTCTACTACAATTTCGATGTTCAACTCTCAAAAAAGGACCCTAGAATAAATAAGCTAGTTCCAAAAAAAAAAGAAGCTGAAATTCAAAGTGATTTATTGAAAAAAAGGGCAGGGAAAGAGTTACTGTGATCAGGTTTTTTTTAGGTGGCCGTTGACAGTTGGCCGTTGATCTTAGGGCCGCTAGTCTCATTTCAAGAGCAAAACAAGACGACAGGGAATAAGGAAGCGAGGAAGTCGAACCTCGCAAAAGCGGCGCAGCCGAGAAAAGCCGAACGGGCTGAGCTGAGCATGCCGACGAGACGAAGGTATCGAATCTTTTTGCGCCGAAAGTGGGCCGCGCCGCTTCGCGCCGCTTCGCACCGACAAAATTGACCTCAATTAAGGTCGCTTTACTTATTACGCACGAAGGTCGCGCAAAAATTAACCCGATCCTCCTTAAACTTGACGCGGGATTCCTACACTGGGGAAAAGAACATTACGTAATAACCCGCTCACAAATACTCAAAGAATTCACCGACGCTCCTTACTGGACTATTAACCCACTACCGCCCAGCGATGCCGTTCGGAAACACGAACATTTATTTTAGAAGAACTTTTCAGCATAGTATTGTCACTTTTTTAAAAAAATCACCCCTCTGAAAACGTGTAATTTAATGATTTAGGCATTTTTCAAAGCTTTAAATTTTGTATTTGAATGGAAACAATCCTTCCAATTTCTCTTAAGCTAAATTTCACTCCAAATACTTTGGGCTGTTATGGGTTAAAGTGTGGCGTAAATTTTTATAGGTACGAAATTTCACGTTTAAAAATTTAAAATGAATCGAGTAAAAATTATTATTTGTTTTGATTCGATTTTCAGGTAAGAGATCCGGCTTAAAAGTACCGTTTCAGGGACGTAAAAAATCTGCTCGTTGCTTGATCAGGCTTTGCTGTTAGTGAGTAGTTCCGTTTGGTTAGTGCAGCAGGCCGGGCCGGGGCGGGCCGCGGGCGGGCGCGCTCGGGACCGGGCCGTTGGCGCCGCCTTCATCGCCCCGCTGCAAGCACGCCGCTCCGGTCCACTTTTCAAACTCCGCTGGAAACAAGCGAAACTGGTTACTTTGATTGAATCGGAATTGAACCGAAGTCCAGACAGGCATTTTAACGCGCTGCGGAATGTGATGCGACGCGCGAACCTAAACCTGCAGGCAAGCCTTAAACGAATAATTTTTTTAAAAATCTAAAAATATATACAAATCTTTTTTTAACGCGTAGCTATTATTTTAAAAAAATAATAAGCGGCATAAAGCTTGATACAGGACTGGTTGAATATAGGATGCCTTTACTCGCTCCGCTTGGCTTGTCGACAAAAGGTACAGTACAAAAGGTAGAAATAGAAACCTTAATCAATAAACGCCCAAAGTATTTGGAGTGAAATTTAGCTTAAGAGAAATTGGAAGGATTTTTTTTTCATTAAAATACGCAATTTTAAGCTTTGGAAAATGCCTAAATATTTAAATTTTAGGTTTCCAGAGGGGTGATATTTTTTAAA
>Ga0058701_10003640_pt1 | contig 12271 bp, 7 predicted proteins | sample AgamicOrMae_FD_97039 | JGI IMG/M metagenome (GOLD analysis project Ga0058701, IMG submission 97039) | Agave microbial communities from Guanajuato, Mexico - Or.Ma.e | ecosystem: Host-associated > Plants > Phyllosphere > Phylloplane/Leaf | place: Guanajuato, Mexico | collected 2012-06-04
CCATAAGCGCCAACGCCGCAAGCGCCAATCCGTAACCGCCAAACGAGAAAAGTCGCAAACGTCAAAGGTCTTAACCGCAATACTAACCTTACCTATCAACTTTTCTTGTTTGGCGGTTACGGACTGGCGCTTGTGGCGTTGGCGCTTGTGGTTTTATTGGCGCTATCGAATGCCCCCCTTTTTTGTCCAGCTAAAGTGTCAGCAGTGACTATTTGGAGATGAAACTTGACTGGCAGTCCTGACATTGAAACATAGCGTGCTAGAAAATTCACAAGATCGCAACTACACGATATTATGCCCTATTTCTACCAGATACTATCGTTCGACATTTTCTTCTTAATCAAGGATAACCATTAATCCCGTGCTAGGCCTAATGGTAACTCCTCAAACAATCGAAGTCACGTCTGCGCGACCTTTTCAGAAAAGTCGCGTATGATTTCCGGGTAACAATAACGAGCAGGTCAGTAACGAGACGTCTTACCTTGAGCTCATGACGATATATATCTGCGACGAAATAAGAAGAGCCCCAAGTCTAGCCGGGTCATGACCACACCACGCCATGGACTCAGTCATGGACTCATGTCAGCGGGAGGGTTCGTCTCTTCTAATTGTTGGGACAAAGTCTGCTGCCTTCCGTATTTGCTTTATCATTACGGTGCCGTATGCAATATTATTATGTCATGAAGCAATGTCGTGCAGACGCCCAGGTACTTTCTATCAACCACGCCTCTTACGGAAGAAGTGTATTGGAAAAATATATTCATTGTGGATCGGCTTGTCCCCATGGGAAGTCATGGATACGTTTATAGAATATGTAGAAGTTGTACATTTTGGGGAAACAGCAAAATATTCTTTGTTAAAATTAATGGAATTGTTTTTTTTTTAAGTTGTACCAAAGAATTTCCGTATCAAAAGATAGGGTGGCCATGCTCGGGTAGCTGTCATAAGCGCCAAAAACCACGAGCGCCAACGCCGCAAGCGCCAATCCGTAAACGGCAAACGAGAAAAAACGTAAACGCCAAAGGTCTTAACCGCAATACTAACCTCACGTAACCTAATTTAACCTAAACTAACTTAGCCTAACCTAGCCTAACCTAACTTGACCTAACCTAACCTATACGAACTTTGGCGTTTGCGACTTTTCTCGTTTGGCGGTTACGGACTGGCACTTGCGGCGTTGGCACTTGTGGTTTTTTGGCGCTTTCGAATGCCCCCCGCCATGCTTCATTTCTAATACCTACACTATTAAGAAGTGACTTATACATTATATTTTAATTAAAAATGAATCCTCGACTTATCATAAATCAAGGATTTATTCAGTTAAAAAATACCTGTTCGTAACTTCCAGACCCAATTATTTTTTGTGTTTTTTTAAGTAAATTTCTTTGGGTATTTTTTATAGGAAAAATTTGGCCATAAACAGATACCTTTCATAGCTGAGGCGATCTACTTAGGAGGGGAGAGTGGATTATTTTGTAGATAAATGCGGTCTTGCTAAGGCTTAATTATTTTGACTTTAGCAACAACGACTGATAATCTTTCAATCAAAAAATACGACAGTCCATTACTTATCAGCTGGGCAGGTTGTACTCTCAACAAAATCTGCATTTTATCAGTGAATCAGTCATTAACTTAACTAGATCACATTTGATGAAGACTGATTGTGTCTATCATTGAGTGGGATGATGTACAACCCGACTGGAGCTACCGTGTCGTAACCAAGACATGGACTCGTAATCAGCTGTTTCTGAAGTACGCTTTTCAAGTGAAGCTTTGATCAAACCTATTTCATCAGCAGGCGACATAAAATCGCTTAAATTAATTGTTGTTACTTAGTGCGTGTTAAAAACACGCGCTTAAGAACGACATGACAGAAGGAACAACATGAGAGAATATTACTTATAAATATATTTATATTTACTTAGAAATACCTCCCCCCCACCAAAAAAAATACTTAAAACTTTCGGATATGGTATTTTGAAGGTTCTTAAAAACTTTATTTGTCTTAAAACGAGATTGCGTTATTTCCTAAAATACGCACATTTTGTGATGGTTTTCATCGTTGGAAATATCTTTGCAGAGGGTTAGAAGCATCTTTTTGGGATAAGTGGATTAGAGATAAACGTGATTAGCTTCATAACTAGTAAAGATAACCTAGTGTTATATCTTACATTAATTCGATTGCTCTGATTTCGAGCGATTCATAACATTCATCATGCCCGTGATGGAATTTCTGTAAATCTCAGGAAATTGGCTTTTTGCATGGATCTGTAGAAAATCAGCGTATCAGTTAATGAACTCGAGATTTCTACGGTAACCTCTACATTTGCCGTGATGACATACGTACTATGAATAGCGGTCACGTCGAGATAATGAATTAATTGTGTTCCATATCGGTTCGGGTGGGTATACGAGGCGGTGCTGAGTCCACCCGCTTTAGGTGGAAGGAGGACAGCCAAAGGAACACAGTATCGGTATGCGAGCCGCAAGACAAGGACAGAGTATGCGCTTTACCGAAAACTTTGACCTACATTTTATTTATTCAAGGTCAATGGCGAATTACGTGTGGAAGCACTGGGCTGCAAAAATTTGGGTGCATCTTCTGCTCTTTTTATTACAACAAGGAACTCCTTCTACGTCACACCAACATGTTGAAGATGTTTTAATTACTCTAGATTGGTATCTTCTCGTTGAGCTAATTTTGATTCTTTTTGTATGTGTTTAGAAAAGCTGAAAATTTAATTTGAAAACATTTGATGCTGGTGTTTTTTTTTTTAATTCTCAAATATGCGTAATAATTGGTTTGCAAAGCGGTTGGACGTTTTTAAGCAGAGTTTTGAAAATTAGAAGGAAAAATGTGCGCTTATTGTTTTGGAGCTTTCCTTGAGCTTATCTCCTAAATAATTATTCTGTCCTCAAATAATGTAACATTTATTGAAAAAATAACTGTTTCTGAACTCATCATACATGTTTTTAATTTTTTTTTTTCGAAATTAAATCGCAGCATTTTGCCTTGTAATCCTAACACATTATCTTAATTTTATTTTTAGAGAAACTTTTTGTAATCCATTCATCTCATTTTACTGCAGTTCTTTACCATTACCATTTTACGCCAGGTCGATTTTCCCGCTTGAATATTTGAATATTTTAAGGAAAAAGTACGACCTCAACTTAGCGTAGGGTGAGAATTTTCTCAATTTCAGATCGTAATTTCAAGTTTGTCTAAGAAGATAGAATAATAATAATGATAAAAAATAATGAAAATGGTGGTCAGTTTTTCGTTCATTTCTTCCGAAGCAAAAATCATAAACCGGTTGATAAGAAAAAAAAAGGTTTGTCGGTTAAGACGCGGAAAAGGCTGAAATGCCGCCATTGTCTATGGTGTGAAAGAACTGCATTTCTTTATATCCAACCAATGGCAAACATGCTACTCCGCATCCGACCATATATTTTACGTCATTGCTGCCAGACATAAATCATTTGTATGCCAGTATCAGTCCATTATTAATTAAGTCCAGCACGTCCTATTTTTCACTATCAGGGCCATGGGATTATTAACAGTGAACCGAAATCACGAAGGCCAGTGCTTTATGGAATTAGTTGGGTTCAGTTCATGACTAAAAGACGAAAAGTTTTTGCTCGTTATAACCCTAGAGTCGCAAGTTTTAATAGAAGTAACGTTTTTTACTAGGCTTACGTACCTTGTTCAACTATTGGCTGAACTTGCAAGGACATTTACTTCCTTCAAAAAACGTGTGCTTTTATTTTTATACTATTTTTCTTACTAGGCCTATTCATGCATGAAAAATTTTTATTCGTCCTGAAAATAACAAAAACTTTGGTTCTTTTTTTAACCGAGGTTCAGAGTCTTGATTTACCTAACAGCACATTTAACCTCGGTTAGCCTAGTTTAACCCGATTAAGGTTCACCGAACCAAGGTTCACCGAACCAAGGTTCACCTAATCTAGTTTTACCTAACCTAGTTTCACTTAACCCACTACCGCCCGGCAATGCCATCCGGAAACAGGAGACCATATTTTAGAGGATCTTTTTAGTTAAGTATTGTGTCACAGTTTAAAAAATATCGCCTCTCTGGAACCCGAAATTTACTTATTCAGGCATTTGCCAAAGCTGAAAATTAGTTATTTTAATGGAAAAAATCTTTTTAATTTCTCTTAAGCTAAATTTTACTTTAAATACTTTGGGCTGTTATAGGTTAACCTATACCTAACCTAGGCTAACCTAACCTAGGCTAACCTAACCTAGGCTAACCTAACATAGGCTAACCTAACCTAGGCTAACCAAGCGTAGGTTCACCTAAATGCCCTGACCATCGTCTTCAAAGATATACTCATAACGAATAGTGAAAGATAACCAAAGAAACGCGAGGTGGAAAATGCAAGCTCAGAGTGCACCTTGCGCCGCGCGGCTAAATAAGGCGGCGTTGACGGGTCTTTAAGACGCTTCCCATAGACGGGCAGGTCGCCGTTGCCCCGCTTCTCGCCCGGGCTGGGCCGACCACGGCCTCGTCGGCCGACCACGGCCTCGTCGGCCGACCACGGCGGCACAGGCGTCGCCGCGCCTGCTGCCCCGACAACCTCCTCCAACGGCGCACAACGCTTTCGGAAGAACCTCTAAAGGAAACAACGACCTTCGTTCACTTTTTTCTGACTAATTGGTGGCCTGAGGTCTTCCGGATGTTTCCGAGAGCGCCATCGGGGCTTCCTTGCTAATGAGGACGCCTAGGTACCTCGCCCGACCCGATGGCCTACACTATACCGCACTCATTTTTTAAACTTGTTTTTTAAGGTTAGGTTTGCAATAGGTTAGACATGAAACATGCCAAAGTTTGGACTGAAATTTAGCTTAAGATAAATTGGAAGATTTTTTTCCATTGAAATACGCAATTTTAAGAATTGGAAAATGCTTAAATCATTGAATTTCAGGTTTCCAGAGGGGTGATATTTTTTTAATTGTGACAATATTGAACTAAAAAGATCCTGTAAAATATGTTTGTTTCCGAACGGCATCGCTCAGCAGTGGATTAAGCCAAATTAAGAGGGTGTAAATAATGAGGCTATAGCAAGGTTATTTTTAGTTATTAGATTTATGAGTACTTTTCGTTGCGATATTAGAAACACGCAAGTTAGATTATGTTAGCAAGAAGCACATGTTAGGGCCTTTGATTTTGGGTTAGGTGAATTTCGAGCGAAAATGCAACTTTACAAATACGGGCTACATTACACACATCGTGTGAGAAAAGTTGAATAACTCTTGATTTCTCAATAAGGAGGAATGATTCGTCACGTTGCCGAAAAATGCTCGTAACGGGATCCCGCGCAGTTTTTGATTTATGCTTTAATTTCATTTTAGGCAACTCGAGAAATCCTCATTTTAAAGGCAGTCCAGATCGCCCACTCGCTAATTTAGCATATTGCAAACATCAAACATTTTAGTTTTATTTATAAAAGCCGTAATCGGAGCTCAAGTTGCCAAATCGCTAATCAACTTAATGAGCTGAAAGTTTTTTAGTCCTCAATCGGTTTGAGCAGAAACATTGATCGAACGGCGAAAACGGCGGGAGACTTAAGTGGATGAGAAATTCAGGCGTTGGGCGGTATGAAAAATGGCGTTGAAAAGTTTTAAGTGGCAGCTAATGCAGGTAACTTCTGAAGAGATAGTCGCTTCGGTCGCAAATGTCGTATATACTTTCAATACGAGTGACTAGTTTTCAGTGCCGCCAACCTGATTAGTATAATCAGTAAAAAAGCACTGATCTGTTTATAGCTACTGCCAGAAAGTGACATACTCCTTATTAGGGTGTTTCTATCATATTTTCTTTCTCCTCATCTTCTTTTTGTCGTCCTTGTCTTTGTGGTGCGTCCTTCATTACTGTTTCCTCGTTTTTATCTGATATTTCCTAACAAATGTCCGTGGAGTTTGTTTCTTTTCTCATTGTAGCTATTGTCAAAGGCGAATACAGGTCATTTTGCACCTTTCACATTTTTTAACAAATGCTTTATCGTGACTTCTAGGCTAGAGTTTAATTACAACACATTTCCACGACGTTCTCTAAGCTTGACTTGCCTTGTTTTAAACATTCGAGGTCCCATCTCGAGAGAAGTTGAAATTTTACCGTGGAAGTTTGCAGAATATCGCTTCTTCTCTTAATGAGCGGTAACTCGAATGAACTTTTAGAAAAGTGATTTGATTGGTCGTCACCCGAGTCGATTCTGCAAAATTATTTCTCCATCGAATTGTTCCTGTAACCTCGATCCCTTGCAATTTCCGATAACAACGACCCATTGGAATAATCATAGGAAATAAGTTGTCGTCTCGCGATGCTTGCTTAAAGTAGAGTAAGGTCTGTCACTGCCATTAGGATAGGTGTATCATTACAGTTCATTGCGCAGAATGCTATTTCTCCGGAAATTAGACAATTTTCATATTTTTCTTTCAAGCTAGTGCAGTGAAATACTGCCATTTCAAGGCTTTTAAATCCACTATCAGGATTGTTAGTTTGTTTCCAGTAATTGTTTTTATGTTCCGACAGCATTTTAGGTTGTTTTAAAATTATTTTTAATCTGTTTGTCATAAACAGAAATTTAAAAATTTTAATTAAAAAATCTATTATGCACCTTAAAGGACCCCTAACCCATCGCTCTCAAATAGCGCAAAGATACGACCATTTTTTATATAAAAAATAAAATAATGACATTTTTGAGTAGCCTGATTCTAGTTTCCAGCTTGCAGGAAAATAGTGTTTTTTCCGAGAAAACTATCAACAGCTATTTTAGTGGAAAGACCTCGCTAAAACTTACATGGTTTGATGAGGCTATCTAATGTCGATCCTGAAATTTACAAGTAGAAAAAAATCCTATTATATTTATACCTAGATCAGGTATATATGTCTAGACCCTAAAAAGTTTTTTTTTTTTGTCAGCGTACGAAAATATGGTCCTATCATCATCTAAGAACCTGCCCATTCTCATAAGGAAAAAACTCTCTTTCGATTAAGATCGATTCTCGAATTACAAATCGATGAAGATTTTTCGAGCCGCGGTGGGTCTGGCCGTAAAGCTGTGCGCTGAATAATTGGAGGATAAAACTGAATTGAGTTAATCAGGAAACTAGCCTAGGTGGTTGATCGGCCCGCCCACCAATCAGCGCGACGCTTATTTGGCGTGTAGGCGCTTCCAGCCACCGCCTTGTGGATGTCGCCTCGGGACGCGCGGAAGCTGTGCCAGGGAATACGAGGACCGGAGTGGCAGCTACTCCATTCTTTTGTGGTTATGGAAATGCATAGAATAATTATGGTCGAGGGTTTACGATCTCTTATTACATCTTGACCAAAGGCGTCGCTCCGCTGGATCTTTTTGGACATTTTTTCAAGCAGCTGATCAGCGCGTGGGTGGTTTAGGCGATGTCCTTTTGTCTTCGTGACTCTTGTTTGTCGCTTGTTTTCGGAAACATATATTTGTGATTTCTTTTTCCTTTGCCCCTGTGTCATGTTCAGGAGTACTTTACGGCAGGTCCGGTCCATTATTTCAGTCTAAACAGAAGAAAAGTGGCAGTAAGCTAATCCTTACGAAAAAAATATTTAAAAAAATAGGCCTACGTAAACATAATATACAAGGCAAAAATTGACAAAATTTCCTTAGTCTGTAATGTTTTATTAGTATTTTGAGGCTTTTCTTAGTTTTGCTAATATTTGTACGGTACTGATTCTTTAGAAGATAAAATGGGTTTAAAAAAAATATGGTTAGCTTTTCTGGGCTTTGTATTTTGATGCACTTATATTTTTTTATGTTATTGTAGTTATCGGAATGGAAGTTCTTCCCTTGCAAGCTTTTCTGTCCCAATAAAAAGAAAAAACATTTAAACTCAATATTTTAAGAAGTTTTAAAATTTTGCTCAAATTTTCTTTAAGACCGTTTGGGACGACTTATTTACTTCCGTGGTCGTAGTAGAAAAATAAATGAAAAATATTGAAGAAATATTTTTTTCGTTCAAATTTCATGTAGAATGGAATGAATTGGATCGAGATTGTTAGGTTGCAGTTCCACCGAATTGCCTTTGTCATACTTTTAGATGTCTCTTAAAAAAAGGGAGGGGGGTTCCTATATTTTGTGTAGAATTTTTTTAGTAGAATGACTATACAATTTGCACTATAAAAAAATCATACCATGACAATAGCTGAGACATGTTTCTTCAAAGACATTTTTAACTTTCAGTTTACTTGGTTCAGTGTACTCCTAAGACTTTCATCTTCGACTTGGACTCGCCAGTTTCATTCTTAAACAAATATGTACCGCTTAAATGCACGTCCACGTACCAGTTTTTATTTACCGTGCCTCAGGACTGATCGACTTTCCGGCCGGGGAGACAGATCACTTAAGTTAAACCAAGATCATGTCAAATTGATAATTCAGTGATTACTTCGTGTAGCCGCATTACTCAACCTCCATCATTAGGCGTAACCATTAATTCAATGTTTGGAGTGCAGCGTTCATGAAGTGTTAACAAGTATAGTTTGGTAACCAGTTGAAATATTATTCAAATTTGTCGGCCGTATCGGTGAAAGAGCTAACCGCCTGAAGATGAACTTTATGACTTTAAAAAAATGAAATTAAAATAAACAGCCGTATTTTTAGACTGATTTGGACGTTTCCAATGAGCTGCTCAAAATTTATGTTAACGAGGAGTTGTTGATAAAAATTGTGCTGTCGGCTTAATATCTTCAAAAAAATATATATATACTTGGTTTCGATACAAACTCAAAAAACGCTGGAATTTTACAGTATGGAAGTCATTTTTCCGATGTTTGCAAAAGCATATTTCTTGACGATTGTCTTTTTCAAAGAAATGTGTGTCCTATGAGCTCAATGCGAGAAAGAGCCGATGCGACTTTTCGGTACGATTTCACTATAAATTGGAAACCCAACCGCTAAGATTTCCTTATTAATGATCCTCGTAATGACGATCCACGTTAGGACGATCCTCCTTTTGACGATCCTCGTTAAGACGATGATCTATATGACAATCGTCTTTATGACGATCCTTTTTATGACGATCCTCTCTATGACGATCCTCGTTAAGACGATCCTTGTTATGACTATCCCCGTTAAGACGATCCTCGTTAGGACGATCCTCGTTAAGACGACCCTCGTTAAGACGATGATCTATATGACGATCCTCGTTATGACGATCCTCTTTATGACGATCCTTGTTATGACGATCATCGTTAGGACGATCCGCGTTATGACGGTTTCCGTTATGGCGATCCTCGTCAGGACGATCCTCGTTAAGACTACGTCTATGACGATCTTTTTTATGACGATCCTCGTTAGGGACGCTTCAATCGTGTGTGAGGAGAAGCCTTGCGGGCGCGGATAGCACCTTGCGTGCCCAACTCTGTCACGATACCGTGACAAAGAAGTCGATTTGTAAACAATACAAAACGGCGATACTGCGACAGCAACGTCGCGTAACCTAGTTGCTCGGTCCAGGTTGTCTTCGGCGAGGTCCTTACCCACTTCAGGACGACGGACTTTATTTTAGCGTGCTCACTAGGAGACAGCGACTCACATGCAGTCGATGAATTAACTCTGTAAATTTCTATTTGGATTGTCTTCCTCTTGTTCCTTCTTTCCTCGCCAAAGTTAATCTGAACCATAGCGGTCGTTCAGCATCGTTTTAAGGCCTAACATAAAAATTTTCAGATTTACTGTGGGGGTCAATGGTTTCAAACTATTATAGTTAAAGGAGAGGTGGGAGTGCATAGTCAGTCAATCGAGACAATCAGTTCAGTGGAATCATAGTCGTTTGAGACCTACTGATGGGGAATGCTCGTAACATATCACTGCACCCAATGCTATATTTACGATTTAATAGCTTGCTCTGGACGAAAACGCGACCCTCACAAACAAACCTTTATTAGGCTGGCTTTAAATTGAAATCCTGTTAAAGCTCGAAAATAGACTAATTAAACTTCTGACAACCTTAAAATAAAAATTAAACCGGAAGGATCATTTCCCATGTAATTACATTTTTAAAACGAGTATTGCCTCCTTGCGTTGAAGTCTCCGAAAATCTCTCGGTAACTTGAAAACTATTTTTTTAAAACTTTTAATGTTTTTTATTTGTGTGTTTTTTTAAAGTTTTTGTGTGTTTTTTAAAATATTTTTTGTGCTTATCTGTTCTTCGCCGTGTGGCTAAGCCGGACGGAGCAACGAGCAACAGCCGATTGAGGCGTGGAGTATGTAACCTAGCCTAACACTAGGTTAACTCAAGAGTAATTACTGTTAGCTACAATAGGGAAATTTCTACGGTACTACGATACTAAAATTTCGGGTGTAATAGCAACTGCAAGACACTTCGGCGGCGCTCGTAGTTTAGGCGTTTCGCCGCAGAGCGTCGGTGGCGCTGGCGATCGGTAACCGACGCGCGCCGACCCCGACCTTGCGTCTGCCGCATAGGAGCAGATTGTTTGCATTATATCCTCGTGGCTCGACGAGAGAGCCTCAGAGAAGAGAAGCGACAACTTATTCTCGCGGTGTGCGCTGATTCGTTGGATGGATGAAACCAGCAACGCTGATTGGTGGTTGCAAGAGTGACGTGGCTGTTGACGCGTCTCTCCCTCTGGACACTCTTGGCTCGGCGCTTCGTGTCTTAAACGACGCGCGGTTGTGCAATGTGATTGCCGTACTTTATGCGTACTTATCTAACTGTAAGCGCGTGTGTGGATAGAATAACGGAACTCAATTTAAAAGTGATGTCGAAGATTTCGAAGACTCGCGGGACTGCGAGTTTATTGTATTGACCGCATGAATCTCGACGGAACCGATTTTCTTGCTTTGCATTGATTTATTTCGTTGTATTCTGCAATGAGAATATATCCTATAAACGTGTAAATAACCTCTAAAATTTTATGAAAAATACTTAAAAATTTGATTATTTAAAAATCGTATGAAAATTTTAAAGCGTGGCGCAATAGTGAAGCTCGAAAAGTCTTGTAGTTAACCCATAACAGCCCAAAGTATTTGGAGTGAAATTTAGCTTAAGAGAAATTCGAAGGATTTTTTCCATCAAAGTACGCAATTTTAAGCTTTGGAAAATGCCTAAATTATTAAATTTTATGTATCCAGAGGGGTGATATTTTTTTAATTTTGACAATACTGAACTAAAAAAAAATCCTGTGAAATAAATTATTCTGATGCCGAACGGCATCGCCGGGCGGTAGAGGGTTAAAGAAAGAATACGTTTCGAGGCTTAACTGATTTTTTATCGGAATGTAAGAATTTCTAAATTTACTCGTTAAAATTGGCAGGTAAGAACTGGTCATTTATGAAGATCCTGAATTAATGCTTTTTCAATAAATTTTCAATTTAGAACTCAGCGTAATTTTTGTATTGATGTTCATTTATTTTTTTTAAGCGGAGTAGAAATACAAATAATGATAATTAAATATTCTGGGTTGAAAGTTAATGAAAATGGAGCTGATCGAAATGCTTCCGACGAGGTCGTTAATTGGTTTGAAATACCCAAATGATGAAGCGAAAAGTACTGTCGTTGAGTAATGGTATTTGCACAGGATCTTGAAGAGCCACTTAACGAAGCGAGTAGGTTCCTTCATTTTTTGTGGCTGGTTTTTTGTCCCGCGAAAAGAGAGTCAAAATTCAACGCTTCATATTAAGCAAAACTAATATTAATCAAACACAGGAAACCTTAACTGTTGCCTGTGAATCGAAATTACCAGTGTATGATGCCTATCTTCTTCATCAATATGTATCTGTACCGAAATGCTTTTCATTTATTAAGAATGTCGCCAACTTATTAATTCGAAAGATCTTGTTTTTTTTCGGCAACCAAAATTGTGTGGCAACATTCATCGAGACTTGTCAAGATGGCCTACCGGTATCCAGTATTGCGGTTTTTGTTCGATTTAACATAAGGCGTGTGTTTGTCATATCAAGATGACTCGTAATTATATGTTTGTCAGCTCTTAATCAGACAAATATGTTTACTAAAAAGTCCGCTTTAGTTTTGGAACCCGAATGTAGAAAAAACATAGATTTTTTCGCCGTACCTTCTGTGGCCAAGAGATTTTTTTGACAACAGTCAAATGTATTTGAGCGACTTTTTTGATCAATTAACTCAAATCTGAAAGAAAATAAAAAAAATATTTTTTTAATTGCTATCTTCAAGAAAGGACTTCACCTCCACATAGCGGTGCGCCCCCCTCTTAATCTTAATAATACAAATTTAAAC
>Ga0058701_10003641_pt1 | contig 12269 bp, 7 predicted proteins | sample AgamicOrMae_FD_97039 | JGI IMG/M metagenome (GOLD analysis project Ga0058701, IMG submission 97039) | Agave microbial communities from Guanajuato, Mexico - Or.Ma.e | ecosystem: Host-associated > Plants > Phyllosphere > Phylloplane/Leaf | place: Guanajuato, Mexico | collected 2012-06-04
AGGTAAATTTACCTTCCAGCATTGTTGTTGGGTTACGTCTATTGACCCGTCCATACAAATAAATTGGAGACTTGAACGCTCGGGCAAATCACGCGATTCATTTGTGGAAGGCTTCAACGCACGGAAAAAAAATGCGATAATGTATTTTCTATGTACCGGCCGGGTAAATAGCCGCTTCCTTGTTATGAGACGACGAGGCAGGCGGACGGTAATTTTAGGGCAGTTGGCAGAATCTTAGTCGCGGACGTTTCAGTTGACCTACTTGATCTTTTCTTAATTCCAATTTTATCAGTTTCTGCCACGAATCGCAGTTGGCCTAAGACGAAAAGTTTTCGCCAACGACCCACCCATTTATATCCTTTTCTAATAGAGGCTGGGAAACATCTCTGCCCACAGTATCGCATTTTATAGGCAGATCTCGCCAAAACCGATAAATTACACAAAATGGACTTCGAAAACTCATTCCTCCAGCGAAATAAACATAGTCGTTTCCAAACTAGTTCCCACGTTTTAGCGGTACGAGAGGAAGGGCGCGTTACGTAGGCCTGTGTAGGCCTTCTGAAGGTATGACAGCCTTAACCTTGACTTCTTGCTTGTTTTCTAGGCTTCGAGTGACCTATATTTTCCATGTATGTCTTGTTGCCTCCATACACCAAAGCTTGGAGCTTATCCCACTTTCCGACACTTTTTCTGGGCATATTTTTTTTTATTTATGTAAATTTAATCATATGTTTGTGCTATAATTTTTTAAGGATTTGATTAAGATTGTTTGCTTGAAATATTTTCGGAATATTTTATTCTATAAAGTGTTAGCGATTATTTCCGGAATAGTTGTGTGTCCCCCGTCAATGAGCTTATTTTTAATCTTAAAGTTCAACGTGGCTCCGTGTAGGTCAAAAGAAGATGAATATGAAGTACTGCAATCATGATTATTGATCCTTTTTGACCAAACACGATGCTCCTATTTTTTTATATTTATATTTTTATGTTTTCGAGAGAGTAGAAGGTTAGACCAAAATATCGTGGAGGTGGAGATAGTGGTGTGTCATTTACCACCCACATCCAATAAAAAATCCCGCCCCTTGGTGTTAAAGTCAAACATTTCCAATATTGCTGTTTTGCCTCCGGCCGCGAGTTTCATGATGATTTTTGCCGGGCAGGCTCATCTTTAGTCGGCACCAGATTACCCCTACCGTCGCCCCCATCCCTTATACCGTCAGAAATTGAACACTCAGATATTTGAAAGGTGTTTCGGGCGTCCTTCGGAAGTGCAGATTTGATTGCACCAGCCACGCGAGGAAGTTTTATATAGCCACAGAAAACAAACATCAACTCTCGGATATTTTTTATCACAGGTTCAATTTTAACTCATTTCCACTAAGAGTGTCCGTTAGATTCCTCCGACATACGTTTTTGTTAAAATCAGGAGGGGATCACACGTAATTTAATCCTAATACTGATTTTTGTATTGCTCCTGTGACCTAAATAAAATGTTACCTTTCCTTGACTGGAAGTTATAAACAATAAGTTAGTAATGTCATAAAATAATTTTGTATGTAATCCTTTTTTATTTTGTATCAGAGTCTGCACACACTCTAAATCTAAAACAGTGAAAGTCACCGGGAACCAGTGAAAATTCACTGTTTCCCCTACGAAATTGCTCCACTGAATGAAATCTGTGGAGCAATTTTGTAGGGGAAATAGTGACTTTTCACTATTTCAGATTTAGAGTGCAATCAATAGAGAACAGAAGAAAAGGAAGGGTTTTTTTGTTTTTTTTTTTCATTTCATATTACTTACAACAATTGTAATAGAAAATGCAGTCCTTTAAATTGTTTGGCAATCAAGATATGTGTTATTTGGACAACTGCTGATTTCTTTTTTTGCGAATATAAAAATCAAGTAGCTCGAGGGAAGCAAAATATTCGCAAAGGCGAATTGCCCGAAGCGAGAGAAAACAATTAGGTTTTAGCGGTAAGCGCAAACATGTCTTGCTCAGCCGTTGTTTCGTCGTTTTTTAATTCTTTTTCGGTTGGCTCTCGTGGACGGTGCGGAAGAGTATGGCCGAGGCGGATGTCATTCTTAGCGGGAAAAAGCTCAACTCATTAGTCGCAAAGTTCCACTGGCTTTTATCACCTGTTCTGATATCCTTAGACGAAATTGCAAGTGGGTGAGGCAAAAGGTCTGCTGACTTGACGGCTTACTTACCTAGTTTGATTTATGTTATAGTAATTTTTGTTCCCCTCTACACTCGTGTAGTTTAGTGAATGGCCCAGCCTTACTTTATCTTGCGTTATTTACGTTGTTTTGCACGAAACTCATAAACTCCATTTTAACAAATCAGCCCAAAGTATTTGGAGTGAAATTTAGCTTAAGAGAAATCGGAAGGAAATTTTCCCCACTAAAATAAGCAATTTTAAGCTTTGGGAAATGCCTAAATTATTAAATTTCCAGTTTCCAGAAAGATGATATTCTTTGAACTGTGACAGTACTGAACTGAAAAGTTCCTTTAAAATAAGTGTTTCGGTTTCCGAACGGCATCGCTGGGCGGTAGTGGGTTAATTCCACCAAATACCGGAAACGGATCAATGTTAATTAGTGACATCTGTACTCTAATCTGTAGGTTTTGAAATATTGGTATCTCACTGAGGGATGAAAGTAAACAGTACTTGGTCACTGACCGGAAAGTGATAAAACGGCATATCGGTAACCTGTCAGTTCAATCTGATTATAGTACCAGATAAACTAGTGCTTCCAAAGAACGTTCGAAAGAAAACTGGTTCGGAACAGTCGCTTTCTAGACAGACGGGTTAAAGTCGTCGTTACGATAAGCAGATGTGCGCGGTTTTACCCCTCCCATAGTCGTTATTGCCTTAGCAAGATATCAGAGTCCGTTGCCCGCCCTGCTCGCTCGGGTTGTTAAGAAATAACGCCCAGATTTATTTGTTTCCCGGAGTAGCTAATCGGCCCCCCAATTCAGAGAGGGCCAAGTCTCTTTCGCTCCGTCGGTCGCCGGGCTACAGTCATGTATCACTTGGACCCCTCCCCCCCCTCGTCCGGCCTCGTGGCCCCCTGATTGTCCCCACCTGAAACCTCGTATATCGGCACAAAAGCCATGGTCCGGTCTGGTCCTATTCGACGACTCACCCCTTTCATTCTCTCCTCTTTTCTCTGTTCACCGCCTTCTCTGTGTTCGTACCAAAATATTGCTTTAGCCCTACGCCGGAACTCAGCGGGGCTGCAACACAATAGCCAGACAATAGGTACAAAGATAACCGAATCTAGTCCACACTTACTTTCTCGTCATGGTCCTTGTTATTTGGCAAGAGGCAGAGGTTTCTCATTTCGTTCCGTTTTACGTGAAACTGACCTTTTCTCAGAGCCTTTAAATGGGCATTAAGAACGTCATTAACTGAGCTTTTTGGTACTTTGCATAGGCTGTCAACGCCTGGTGTCCAGATTTTGTAAATGGAAATTCTTGCAGTCTTCAGAGGCTTCTTAGGAAGATAGGCAACCAGGTAGATAGTTGTGTTTGCACGGTTGCCTATCATTACCTACTGGTGTTTCTTCCGTTCAGTGGTGAAGCCGTGCGGTTGATTTCTTGTTAATATCATGTATTTCCTTTACTCTTCTGTACCGATGTGTCGAATGCTGATTTTACTTTTAAAAAAATATTGTCATTGTAACTGCACTGTCAAAATTCTTTCACCTAAAAAAAGGAGAGAAAATGGGGCTTTTTTTGGGGGGGGGGGAGTCTGGGGGATTTAGAAGCTCCGTTCCCCGTCCCCGTTGTTGATCAGTCGCTTACGTAAGACCTGTTCCGGTCAATGCCGGATCAAAAGATTTCCCACCCCCAAAAATTCCGATGAAAGCAATTGTGAAATATTGAGAGTGCCGACTCACAAGCGGTGGTGCTACTTTAACCGCAGTTGAAGGGTCCTCACGAGAAATCGATTATTGTTAGCAGTCACCTCAAGGGCAATACGTGCACAGCGGCCACCGATAAAGCGCATGAATGTGCGCTGGAACAAATCTAGGCTAGTTTACTAGTAGTTGTAAACATTCTCATTACCGGTGCATGAAACGTTTTATCAGTTACATTCTTAATTACATGACGATTTATCAGTTTGAGCGCTCAGTTTAGGTGACCTAATTTTCCCTTGATTTTTAAAATAGCTCGTCAAATTTTAGTCTTGCCGATTCCATCAAACCACACTGAACTTTTCATTAAAAAAATATACATGCTCGTCTTAATTTTTACCCAACGCGGTTATTTCCAACATTGTTTAACTTTCTGTTCAAAAGTTTGCCCTTGCCAATGATTATTTTATTTTGCTTCAATTTGAATGATGATCCCCAACACGTAACGTTTCTGTACCTGATGTTTTTTTCTTCTTCCCTCCCCCTGCATATTTTTAAACCGAACCTTTACAACGTTATTCGAATTACTGTTTCTCACTCCACAGACTTGATACCTGCTCTAATATTTCATTTATTTAACAGCTTTTTGCAAATTCTACCTTATCTATCTAAACCTAGTATTCTAACGCCGTTCAGTTCAACGTAACGAAACAAGCGTTTAATTTTGAACACTAGCTATGTATCTGGTTAAGTTAATCTTTTATGGAGACATTTTTCAAGGGTTGTTAGTCAACGTACAAACTATTTTTTTAATAGCATAAATAATAGCAAACCACGTGTGTGCCTTTGCCGCGCCTTTTATAGTCAGTTTTTGAAAGAATATATTGTGAAGCAGACGATTTTTAAAAGTTAAATCCATCCGAAGGTCTAATTAAGATTTCTGTCTCCGCTGTGGTAACAGTTGTTGCGTTGAGGATCTTTTCCATTAATAAGTCGTGTTTCGGGGTACATCCCCTTTAAGAAGAATCCATAATGAGGACATTAATTATGATATGCTGAAACCAAGCATTGCCGCGGTACGAAGTTAGCGTTACTATTAATAGGCTTAATACGGAACGTTCCGCGGTTAGATTTAGATTCTCTGTTTTACATTGGGATGCGTAGTCTTGTCGTCCCGCTTTCAGCGGTTCGGGACCTCAGAGCGAAGTTAGATTTCGACCTGGAACGTATTAAAGTAATTGGAGAATCACGCAGAGCCTGCTCCCAGCAATTCCCTCACTCGAAAGTTTTGAAAGTTTCATTTTCTACGCCTCTATTTACTCTGGTACGACTTTTCATTACGAGGTCAGAACCAACTACGCACTGTACAACCGCGTGCGATAGGACCTTCGGTTACTATAACCTCCTCTTTAGGCCGCTTACTTTTTGTACTTCTTTGTTCATAAAAAATTGGTGACAAAAGGTACGTTAAAACCTACTACCGCCCAGCAATGCCGTTCAGAAACAGAGAAATTTATTTTAGAGGATCTTTTCAGTTGAGCATTTTCACAATCAAAAGATGTCATCCCTCTGGAAACCTAAAATTTATTAATTTAGGCATTTTTCAAAGCTCAAAGCTGTGTGATTTGGTGGAAAAAATCCTTCTAATTTTCCTTAAGCTACAGTTAACACTAAATTCTTTGGGCTGTTATGAGCTCAAGTATGAGTATTTCATCTCAAAGTTCTTCAATGCTCTCCGTTAAACAATGTCCATAACCTAACATCACATAACCTTTTTTTTTCTTTTTTTTTTTGAATGCCACATATTGGGGAAATGTTTCAGTTTTTAGCATTGAAAGATACTAATCTAGTTTTAAAAGATGTCTTTATTTCTTCGAAAGACTGCTCGAGAGGTCAGTAAGAATGATTTGCCTTTCGTTGAGACTACTTGTTAGAAAGCTTCCGAATTGTGTAATATGTAGTTCCATTAAAATGAATTCAGCCCTTCATCGCTTCAATAAAAGTATTACCTGCAGTCAGCCCACAACATCGGAATGACCTGTAGGTAGGACCTCACTCATGCCATAAAAATTCGATATTGTGTGTAATCCATTTTTGATGAGCAAGTAACAAGCTTTTCTGCTTAAAATCAACGCGTAAATTAAACAGACTTTATTATATTAATATTTGGAAAAACATCAGGACTATTCTCTATGGCGCTGTGTGGATATTCAAATGCCGGTTGTTGTTGTTTCTGGTGACGCAGACGACCGAAATGCCCTACTTCGGCATCCTCTTATCAGTAATATATCTTCTTTTACGTTGCGAGCAATGAGTGCCTGAGTAATGTTTAAAAAAATACTTGAAAAAAGGAGGAGGACGGTTTATCCAACCGAAAATTTCACGCAAAGGTATTTCAAAGTAAATGAGGTTCAGACATTTCCAGAAATTTCCAGACAGGGTCTAGTCGGAAGCAGCATCAGACTTGTCAACCATGAGTTTAGGCTAATCTAATTTAAGGTTAATACAGATAGACTATATATCTTATGTCTCGCAAAACTCGATAACAAAAGATAAAGTTATGCCAGCATCTCTTCCGTTGGTGATTTTTGTGTTGGTACTAGCCAAATAATGTAATGGTGATTCCCAATTGGTAATGCCGACAGAGTCGTTTGGAGCAAGTGATAGATGCCAGGCATACGTCAAATGTATCCGTTGTTAACCTATTCGCCTTTCGACCTAGTTCAACAAGGGGTATTAATAACGATATCAGCTTGATAAAACTGGTTTAATAGTCGCCCATGAGTCATTCCCCATGCATGCGTTGCAACACTGCCTCGTTCTTGCTCTCTCGGTGTCGCTAGACGTCGTTTCCTAAATAACTAACGCTTCCTTAAACATTTAATTACTGAGCCACCGCTTATGGGCCGCGCCGGTGAGAGGCAGTTTAGTGAAATGTTAGCTCGGAAGTAAGTGTCCTTTCTTCCTAAGATGTTCCGCCTTGTAGTGTTCAAAAATGTAAAAGGCAATTTTTTTACGTTATAAATTGCTCCTAGCTTAGAAAAGAAGTGGACTCATTCCTAACCTTATGTTCCTGCATTTTATCCAGCAATAATTTTTTTGTCGTCCTCCATTTATTCGGAGAGATCTACAGGAACTTCGGGAAAGTACTGCAACTATAAGAAACCAAAGTTCTTGTAATAAAATACGCGGAGGAAATAAAAAAGGATTTTAAGTAAAGTTCATGCAAAGATAAGTGACGACTGTGATTGAGTACATTCGGTAGCGATTTATTATCTCGAATGGGTATAAGGCCTGTTTCGTCTATTCCAGGAAGCGTGACTTTTTACACGCACATGTTGAGTTTCTGTACCAACAATAGTCACATTCTCTTGTATTTATGGACGTTTTCAATGATATTGTAAGTCTGCTCCTGAGTCGTCAACAACTACTTGATATCACCATCGTTAAACTTAGGTAAAAAAATCTCCTCCGAAAGTATACTTCTTTCACTACTTCTAACTTCTAGGACGTGTTTTTATATCAAAAAGAACTTTGTATCTCTTTGGTGAGTTACTTATGTTGATCGACCGAAGAAAGCGACTTTCACGTCTATTGAGCGTTTCCGTTATGTGGTGATTGTGCCCCAGCAAACCACTCTGTAATTGTTCAGCCAGGAGGTCTATTGGGTATATGTGTAAAGCGTGTTCGATTGCATCGGCTATAACCTCAAAACAGTCCATTATCCTCTGATTTTACGACGCATGTGATTTGCTCGTTCTGACGAATCGCACTATCGATTTCACACTTCCTGTTGTCGATGTTATTAGTATTAATTTTGCTGCATTTCTCCGGACTGCTCGCTGCTGATATACCTGCCGTTTATCATCTCGGTGATACAGAAACTAACACGGATCGCAAACTCAGTTACCCTATAAAAATTTGATTCAATTTAGTTCGTCTGATTTGCAAAGTTGGACTATGCCAATCCCTGAAAAAGGATTGCTGAAAGCGCTGAGGATGAAAAAGGAGTGGGAAGTTTTTCCGCTAGTCGCTTGCGTGATTTCCACTGATAGCGGACAGCTGAGGATAGGTCAAGCATGATTCATACCCAGAAGCCGGCCTGCTTTGTCTCTGGCTGCTTCACAACGCCAGGCTTGTACTGCGTTCTCAACGACACACAACAGCATCCGTTCGTAGAATATATTGATCAGGAAATCTGGCCACTGATGAACGGATTCTCACAGTTTCTGTATATCCTAAATCCAGCCACAGGGCTCGAGTCGGGTCGACGGAGCCATTGATTTAGAGAGTGTGGCAGCCAGTCAGCATGAGAGGAAAGTTCTGGAAATAACCCAAAATTTCAGATAAGGCCTCTGGTTGGCTGCCGTCGTTGTCCAGCTCGGTGGCTCTGTCAACCCGAATGGAGACCTTTTGCTAAATACACTAAACGATGCTTATTCATATCACATCCCCGTCGTTTTTCTGTCACTTTCTCCACTCTCTAACCTTTTTGTTTCACTCCCTCTTCTCTTCCGTAGCATTTTGCATTAGTTCATCTACCCTTTTCTTTATCTTCTACTTTTTTATTCTCTCTTCTCCGGTCTGTCTGTATTATTTACTCCTCTGATCACTTGCATTAATTTACTACTCACTCGTCAGTTGCCTGCCTTTCTACACTGTCTTCTGTTTTCCCTTGTCTTTATGTACTCCTCTGCTCCTCTTCCACCGTCCTCGCTTTATTCCTGCTTTCTTTCCTTCGTAATGCTCCGCATACTACGACTCTTCTTCTTCCATGACGTCGTTGCACTTCCCTATAGCCACTTCATAACTTAACCTCGCCTGACAGTACCTCATCTTCGATTTCATATCCTCTGATCTTTCTACATCACTAAGACAACATTTTCTGGAACACAGGTGCATTTATCAGTCCGCGTCAATTGTGAATTTGAATATTTGAGCGTGCAAGTGCTAGCCGAAAGGAGGACATACCAAGGGAAAAGTTAGCGAAAACTGTGTAAAGTCCCCAGCGTCAGCGTTGGTCAGTAGACACGAGGAGTGATTTTCTTTTAAGTACCGTATCCGAGTCCCTCCAATATCTGTGTGTGAAGAACCTCGAGTCTGGTCCAAATAAAGGAGGATTTCGGGAGGGCGCAAAAGTGTTCGGGAATGAAAAGGACGCTTTGGAGAGTAAGTGCGGAGAGTTTGGTCCATCAGCCACTTTACTGGAATAAAATTTACCCGCTGACCTTCCCTGTCACCACTGACTGAGATTCCATCCAAGTCTCGTCGACTTTTTAGCCATTGTGTTCAACTTCTCTGCGTATCGTCATGCATTTAGATCGGAATTATTTGGTTACTGAAGGACCTTAAAATAGAATCTTCTTGCTAGGCCATTCTCCTGTTACTTTTGTAGAGAAACTTAAAATCCGTGTAAAGTTGAATAAACAGCAAGTAATGCATCTCGGAATTCAAGAAAAACCACCGTGCCGTGATTCAATCTGGTATCGCTGAATGTGCAAAGGTCCACGGTCAATGGTGTCTACACTTTGTTTTGTAATCAATAACGCATCTAGAGTAAATCTTGTGGAAAAAATAACAAGCTGCGAGTGATTTTTGTTTTAGCTAAAAAAGCACTAATGTGATAAAAAAGACACTTTCTAAAATCATATTTAAAATCTATCAGTTGTATCTACGGGATTGAGGTAGAAGTTTCACATTTTTCTAGGACGTTGGTCTGGTTCAGTTTCACGAAGTAGAAATTTCCATATCTCAACCAATAAAGATATGCTAGTGTCAAAAAAGCGTGATGACATAAGTTCCCTTTGTTTAGATAACGATATAACCAAATCTTTCTCCTATCGCACACAAATCGTAATCTTTTTCCTGAAACGATTCAGGCGATGAAACGAGTTCGACGATTTGGAATTCTGCGTCTAATATATAAGGGGAATAAGGACTTATTATAAAATTATGTTATTTAACTTTGTGCAAAATGACTGTTTTTGTGACGGGACCACAAAGTCTAGTCAGATGACTAAAATGTAAGTTTTATTTCGGTTTAAGGTCAAATGAGTTCGTTTATGAGCAAAAGGAGTGACAAGTGTCATTTTAACTTATTAGCACTTTTCTAGTTAACGCTTTTTAATGACCACGACAAATTTATGTTCAGATGTTTTGTGACGAAAAGCGAGTAATATGTCGTAAAAATATCACCTTGCATCAAACGCTTCGGGCACTATACATAAATTAGCATTTCCTGTTTGGAAGGATCGTGCCATATCAACTGAGGGAAATTTTTTGTTGCAGAAATAACAACAAAAAGCTCGCACTTTGGTCCTAGTAACACTCGATTTCTCTAGGAATCTTAACAATTGCACCCCTCTTTTTTGGGCTTTTTAAATATTTTTTTTGTGGTTTGTGTTTGATTTTAATTCTTTTTTTCAAAGTAATATTGTCCTACACGTTTTCCCGGGTAATGAAAGCACAAAAGGTCAATGCATTCTTTTTTCTTCTTCTTTTTTTTCGTTTTTTCCTTATCGGGTTCTTGCCAAATGTCTGGCAGAATTGAAGTTCATTGCTTATTTGATTTTAGCCAAACGATTTGGATCAAAGACGTTTGGAGCGGTTTGTCACAAGAAAGCAAATCAGATGACATTTCACTTTCTGATTCTGCTCATCCACAAAATGGAAACCATTCTTAATTAGGTTCATTCTATTTACAAGTCCTCTAAGATATTCCACGCTAGCGATTACTTTCCGTCTTTCATGCCATTAATTTTAAAGTATGCCAATTTTTTTAATGAGCGCTCCACGCTGATTTGACCGTCCATTTTGGATCTCTTTTTTTCCTGAATCGATGGACGACGGGGAGAACTGCGGTTTTCGTTTGAATCCCACTTTAAATTGTTGGTTTTCCGCCGATCATAAAACATTTCAAAAGTGTCCACCTTTCCGAAAAGGAACATTAGTTATCTCTGCTTATGTTATGCGATAGCTCCTGTTTTTTTTAAAGTTTATTTTTTATGTGTATTTTTTAAAAGCATTTTTAAAATGTTCGCTTCCTTAGGTCCTTAAGGTGCTTTTGCAAGATAACTGTTTAAGTTTCATAGGCCTACGTCGTACATTAAAAAAGGACGAGAAAAAAGGAAGGTATTTCTGTCTGTTGGAAGCCGGTCACCGCTAGCCAAGGTCTATCGACATCATCTTTGATCACAAACCGCAAAGTAGAACCTCGTAAAATCACGTATTCTTTTGTTCTGAACGTGAAACTTTTCTACCCCGTATGTTTTGCAATGGTTCAACCTCCTATTCCATTAGGAGGCAACATGGAACTCGTGGTATAGGTTGGTTTTCAGTAGCGGCCCCCCATTTCGATATCACAGTCCATAGTGTCCAATACCCACACAGCCACAGTAGCCTGCCACTGAACAGAAAGCTGTATTAGCTTAGCGGAAAATAGTTTTTTTGAGGTGCGCTATTCCTCCGTATCGCTTTCCTCAGCGTAGCTGAATACACACGAAGAAATGCAGCTTTAAAAATGTTCAGTCGCACAGCCTCTCTGCGAAGATAGACAATAATTAGACCCAGGAAAAAGAAGGATTCCATTATGCCATGAGTGTGCTGCAGACTATGTCCGCGTCAAGTTTCGCTCGGCGGCGTCGCGGTACGCCACGCGTGACGTCATATTCGGGACAGGGGACCTTGGTCAGGATGAGGCGCCTGCCATTCCAACGATGCGTCAGCCTATCATAGATCGAAACGAATCTGATTCCATGCGAGTATTCCTCTTGAAAAGTGTCTACACTTGCACCTGGTACTGCTATGTCTAGAACTTTTCCTCTTCACGATGACTATAATTTTAGCAATTCTAGATCATTTTTGTAAAATCTAAATTTTTTCCTCGGACACGTTTTACTCTCGGGATCAGCTTTTTTTCATAGCCAGTTTTATGATCTGTATTATGATTTATATCTAAAATCTTAATCTATATATTTTACACTACCGGTTGATGTGATACCTTATCTTAATATTTTATCCTCACCTTATATCTTATACCTTATCCTGATACCTTATCTGATACCTTATCCTTAATATCTTGTGTCATCATTGATACGTTTCTGGGATGGTATTAGAGGATAGAGTTGTCGGGATGTTTAACCTGGTTCTTCATGCAAGTATCGGCCGGATGGTTTTATTTACCTGAAACAGAACAGAAGAATATACTGTTAGACTTTCGTCGTGGTTTTTCTTGCACCTTGTGCAACGCTTTGTGATAGTTTCCATTTTTTTCTCAACCCAACACACACTGCTTTTGTCAAATGCTTATCAAAACTAAACGTAGTTATACGGTAAAGGTCTAATAGTAATTACAGTTGTAAACATTCTGTAACCAGAAACGGTTTCGTTATTTAAATGTTTTCAGAAAA
>Ga0058701_10003642_pt1 | contig 12268 bp, 7 predicted proteins | sample AgamicOrMae_FD_97039 | JGI IMG/M metagenome (GOLD analysis project Ga0058701, IMG submission 97039) | Agave microbial communities from Guanajuato, Mexico - Or.Ma.e | ecosystem: Host-associated > Plants > Phyllosphere > Phylloplane/Leaf | place: Guanajuato, Mexico | collected 2012-06-04
AGAAAACGTGAGTCAACCGCCTCAATTTAACATAATTTTAAGCAAATTAGCGATTTTTGTGTTTTTGGAGCTTTACAACTCAGCTAAAATCACTTCGGGTAGACCTTAAATCTAAAAAAAATTAAAATATGACCTTCGCTTAACACTAAAAAAAATGTATGCGGTTTTTTAAACAACTTTGTTTTTTACCTGTCCTATAGATAGGACCGGCCGCGCTCGTACTACCTTAATAACCGTTTATGGAAGATATCGTAGAATTTTGAGAAACATGCATTCCGAGGATCTCATACTCATCATCCGGCTGCATATCCCGTTTGGAATAACGGAAGCTGTTATAAACGTATTCTACGTTCCCTCCCAATCCTTTTCCATAGTCACATCTGGTATTGTTCCCAACTAGTATAGTGAAAGAGAAGCGGACGTAATTCTTTACCTGCTCTAACGGCATTATTCATCTTCCGTGGAAGCAATCCAAAACTGTCTTATGTCATCTTAGAGGTGGAAGATTGATGGTCTTCATGTTAAGTTTCCACATAGAAAAATGACATTGTCTACTGCTCGTACTACTTGCACAATACTGTAGGATTAAAGTAACGCAAACTATTTCAATTTTGTGGCAGATTACGGTGTGTAATACTCTTAACTTGCTAAATGCTTGTAATCTACCCATTCAAGCACAGTGGTGCGAATTCAGTCAAACCTTTGAACATTTGCGGGACGATAAGTAAAAAGAAATACAAGAACAAATTAGTCCTGCTATATGTACAGGTGTATAAAAAAAGTACAGTGTGAATTACTCATGTCTATCTTTTCTTCCTGCAAATGGATGCAAAGTTTTACCTTCCAAATCCTTTCTGAGCATGTTGTTCGTACCTTGTAAAGGACTTTCCCTGTCCAAAAAAAGTATTAAAAAAGTAGTTTTGAGCATTATGGTTTCGTTCATCACCTGAACTAAATACTTTACCCACTGTGTATTGCGAGGAAAATTGGCCAAGGGCGCAGTGACAGCGAACCTATTAGTGAGATTTTTGGGAGGGTAGGACAGGTACAAGGTGGTGTGTGAGGCGAGGGGGGCTGGCAGAAAATATCTGCGTGCTCTCGTAAGATCGCGTTTCCGAGAAAACGAACGGGTTTTTCAGGAAACATGCGAGTGTTTCTAAGAAGTGACGCTCGTTAAATAATATTGGGAAGAGCACGTTGAGCTCAGAGCTTTGAAACTCATTCAAAGACATTTTCTCTCAAATTATCTCTGCCTCTCACTAAAAAGCCACTGGCTTATGCCTACTATAGCCTTGTTTCAGGATGTAACTTGTCAACAACAGTGCAGTTACACTAAGGAGGTTCAAGCTGTTTACTTTTTGTAAAAAATTAGAACCCAGTAATTTATTTTTGAGAAAATAAAGTAATTTTACATTTTCAGAGAACTGTCTGAGATCAGTGTATGATCTGAATATCCCCACGACCCAAAAATAGCAGGGATTTCTGGAAAGGGTCTTCGTTGCTGTTTTATTCAATTTTACAAGTTGTTCCTTTCGTTCAATCTTTGATTGAACGGAAATTTTGACAACCATGTAGGTCAAGTTCACCGTGCTTTTATCCAATATCGCTTTACTCGACTCTCGCCACGTGTGATGCCGCTCATTTCTCGGCGGTGAACTGCCGCTGTAAAGTAAGCTGCATCAGGTTAGCGAAGAAAAATAAATATGACGTCCTCTCCGTCAATCCGTTCGGCGACGAAAGAAGTTAGTGATTGTTGTATGAAGACAGAACTCCAGAGAACCCTTCTTATTTTTTTCTTACGGGGTATTTAGACATCGTTCTGACGTACTTTGACGATGAGGAGTAAGTCAAAGTGGTTTACGCAGAAATTCGCGCGTCGATTCATGCGTATTTCATTTTTGCGATATTTTTGTGTAAAGGCGCATACCACAACTCTGAATTGCTCTCGTGTTCACTCAAGTCTCGAGTTACAGTTTCTTTATATTCGGTGAATGCATAATGAAGTTCTTAATACGTGCAAATACCTTCGAGATGATTTTCTGTTCCGCAACAAAGTGATCTCTAATAATTTAAGGTAATCTTCGTACATGGATGCATCGGTTTGAATCCAAAGAAAACCAATTTATTCAGTTTTTGGAATTAAAATATATTAACTATATATTAGTCTAGACTAATATATGACTAATAGACTAATATATAGACTAATATATAACTAATATATTAGTCATTGATAATTTTATGTAATTATATAAAATAACACATAATTCATATGTAACTTTTTTTGATCTGGAATGTATTCCTCTGTGGAAGTTCTAGGTCCATCGTACGGGATTTCTCATGTTCCGTATGATTCGCCGTGCTGGCGCCGAAACGAATAAAAGCCAAAGAGTCGACGTACCCATTGTCACAATCATAACTTCTTTATCATCCTGTCTGCGCTAATTAATGCTTATCTGTCAATGAATCTTTTTTTCTCATCGTTCGCATATTGATAGTTTCGATTCTGCACCAACTCGTGTATTGCTGTCACTAATCCCGTCCTGAAAGCGTGAAAACGTGTAACAACAAAGGATATCATTAAGAATAAGAAAGAAGCTATACCTAGTGTTGAGAGAGTTGATTGTGAATGGACCATGTATTTATGTGTTTAGAAGTTAGCCATTCCAAATTCATACTCATCGTGTTTTTCTGGTGTTCCCTAGGTAAGTATGTTAGTGGAACCCTGTGTTTTCTTTCTTTTTTTCTTCTTTTTTTTACAACTATCCAAAGTTTGTGAGACCTTCCAAGGGGCCTGGAACGCTTGCTGAGAACATTGTGACCTTCATCGTTGTAAAGACAAACTGATCAGTAATGAGTCTTTGGACTCATTTAGCGCGGTAAACCCTCGAAGGTTTCGTTGAATATGCCGAGATGTTAATTGAGTAAATGCGTGAATATGTGTTCGTATGTTGTTGCTCGCAAACGACGAATTATTTCATTTGTAATTTCCTCGTCGGAAATTGTTGGCCGCACAAGGTTTGCTAATCCTCTCACCTCCTATATCTATTCACCCTCACGACCCTCTTGTATACTGGCTCCTCCTTGCTACATTGCTCACTTTACCTTTGATCAACTTTGTTCTATTATTTCACCTTTTTTCTTTAGGTCGCCTTGCTTTTCCATTCTGCGGACAATCCTGTGGACGCACATTAGTTCCGTGAACGTTTTAACTAAATCTCTCTTTTAAATAGCACTCTAAACTTGAATCAATAGATTTCCACTCATTCAAGTTTAGAGTGAGAACTGTCAATGCTCATCATTTGATCTTACAGAAACCAAAAACCTGACTAAAAAGGTCAGACATATCCTTTTGAAATAATCCTGAAATTATATCCTCTTAATTGAATGAAATATACACTGAAGCCCATTTAAGCCGTAAACAGTATGACAATGTGAGGAAAAGCAAAAGAAAAAAAAATCGTATAAAAAGTTTATTCGCACGCTAAACACCCATATTCACCCTTCTTGACGTACGCTTAAGTCTCCCCGCATAAATGCGCGCTTATCAAGGTCATACGCATTGAGCTGACCTAAAAATTTCAAGAATAAAAAACCCAGCTTAGACAAGCCGTTTTATTTACAACATGAAACTTTGTAGCAATGTGCCAAATCTACAATGAAATAATTGCCAAGAATTTTCAATAAATCCTTATGAACTTTGAGATAATGTAAACTGCTGGTATGACGAAGCGTGACGTGACAGGTGGAGGGAACTGGAATATGTATAGTAACGAGGCATGACAAAAGTAGAGGGGGAATCTGTCAAAGCAAAACAACGTAACGTAATAATGTAATATGTGAACGACCCTATAAAAGTTTCACGGGCCGCCACGCAATACGCGTGAGGTGACGCTAGCACTGTGAACAATGTTGTTGGCGAGCGAGAAGACGCTGGGGTCCAAAAGCTACCGGGTGGACTGCTGCCTCGCCCTGCTGATGGTGTTTGTGGTTTTACAAAGACCCCGAAAAGCAAGCATGAAAGTCACTAAGTTCTAAAAACAAGCCGAGCGTGACCCAATGTTTGGACAATGCTGGGGATGGTTTTGGTATGGGACCAATATTTGGCCAAGAGCTTGCAGATTTGGTCAGAAATGCTAGTTTTAACGTTTTTGGCACTTTTTTCCTGTTTCAGAAGCATGTCCTCAAAAAGGAAGTCCCCGCCGACAAAACTCCAGGAGAGCTTAGCTGCGGGGGGCGTCCACCTCCTGGTCGCAACAGCGACTTCTGAAGGTGGCACAGGAGATGGCGGGGGAGGGACGTTGTCTGACCAGGAAGATGCCAACAGTACAACTTCGGCGGAGGAGCCCATCCAGAACGCTCCTGCCAATTCGGGCTTTCCTATCGGCCCCACCTCTCCCACGTCGCCCGCGAGGGAGCTCAAGGGTCTCAACAACAATAACTCCTCCATTAACAACAACAAGCGAAGTATGGACGACGTTTTGAAAATGTTGTCGTCGAAAATTCGGTCGGATGTGATGGTTGCAGCGGGGGAAGGTTTTATCACCGAAGCCGGATCCGGGTAAGTAAACGCCCTCTAGAAGTGTCAGTGGAAATTATTTCAGAACTTTCATTACCTGAATCCAGAACCGATGGGCAGGTCCAAGGAAAACCTGGCCAATGTGCGAGTTTAGTGAATATTGGGTGACGTTCCCATGTGAAAGGCGTCTTCAAGGGAAGCAGTACTGTAACCACTGGTAGCAAAGTCAAGGAATACTACAACTTAACAGGCGTGCTAGACAGATTTGCTCTTCACGCCTTGACAGAAAAATGGCGCGTTCAACGACATTTCCATAGAAACAGAAGCTTGAGTCTGATCAGCCTGCCTTCAAGTTTCTCTCACGAGACTGGGGGGAGGTTCATCACCGCGTATATCCATCCATTTATTGCAGACTCATAAAGTTGTGCTTATGTTGCAGTGTGAGATACATCCACGTTATTCCAGAAACTGAGAAAAAAAAACACCATGTATTGGGCAACAGATAACGATATTGAATTAACTCGTCAGTTCTTTAAAAAGTGCCCCACACTTGACGGCAAACGCATGTGCTGTTTGAGATCGATTCAAAAGCTTCTAAATATCATCTGATCTTTGTGCTTTTTTAAGACAGGAAAATTCTCACTAAGAATTGCTATTTTTGTATGGAAGCTCCCTAGATTTTCAAGTTTCAGTTATGTTGGGTCGCCCAAGTAGTACGCTTGTAAACATCATAATGCAAGGTCAAATGTCGTGAATATAAATTGAGAAAGCAGTTTTAGGGTCTTGAGATCATAAACCAAATGCAAGATAATGGACAAACTTCTTTTTAAACTTGCTGAAAACGGCCAAAGGCCGTTTTAAACAAGTTCGGAATTCAATTCATATTTTCTCAAAAACTCTGTGTACTGATCTGTCATTATGATGCCATGTTCAGCCGACTGTACGTACAGTGGGCCACAGAAGTCATGACCCCTGCTTCCGTGTGTTTGTTATGGAAGCAAGGGTCTTGATTTTTATAACCCACTGTAGTTTTATTTGCAATGGTAAATATTTTGATATCGTATCGACTTCGCAGTCCACTTTATTTCCTATACGATGATCGCCCTTCAGTGCTTGAAAATGGGAACGAAGACACACGAAGCGTTGGCTGGGGGAGGAAGGGTGGATGTTCTCACGTACGTGCGTAGCTGCTTGGCAAGGTTAGCAGTCTCAAGACTTGAGCCGCGAACCTTTTGACCCGTAAAGCAAGAGCTTCTTAGACTACTCAGCAAACCAGAGACCCTGAATAAGAATACTACACTATCCGGAAACATCGAAAGAGAAAGCAGAGCTACATAAAGTGACCGTCTCGATCCTGTGTCTTAGGTAGTTCCATGCCTGGTTCCGGTTTGAGGGTAAAACAGAGGAAGAGCGTAATTAGGTTAGTTTTAGAGACGCACCTATCAATAACCATATCAGTAAAAAATTCTCGTAGAGGGCTCTCCTCTGATATTTTTGTCGATATCTCCAAAAAATAGCGAAATTTAGCTCCTCCCATGTTTTACTGTATTCCCCAAAAGACATGGAACTACCTTAAACAGGGGTTGGTTTTTATGCTTGTTGCTGATACTGCTTACTCCCAGAAGTGTCTTGGTGGAAGAAGTTCTGCCAAGAGGATATCTTCTCCAGGAGGGTTATTTCAGGCAGTGCATACGAGACCAGTAGCCGTGCCCTTGACCTAGACTTAAATTTTCAACCTCTACGAAAGTAAGCATGGCAACTTTTGCCCCCTCGTTGCAAGCCAAGCACTGAATAGTTTAGCTTGCTCAGGGCACTACTCGGCACACAATTCGTCCCAAGCCGAGAGAAAGTACTAATTATTTCAATTTAATATATTTTCATTAGGTCTACGAACATAGTAAAAGTAAAGCTTCTGATACTTTCATAATACCACATGATTGAACTTTTCACCTCATCGTCGATTTCTGGAGTGAGGTGTCTCGAAATTAGGTTTGCACGTGAGTATTTGAATGTTCAAATGGCGTGGAAGATAGGCTACTTTGTTTTGCTTGCCTCTAAACATGAAAGCGGTTACACTCCCAGACGATAAGGTCTACAACTTCCTTCAGATAACTTCGGCCAGTAGACAATCCAATTGACGAACTGATAGTGGATCACGACCAGCTGTGCGTAAATCTGCTCTCGATGAGACAACCATAATAAAGGAAATTCCCAAGGAAAAGACCACGTTGAGATCTCGCGAACGGCTCGTCAGAATTGGATGGAACAAGTTCCTGCTGAAAGCACATTGGAAAATGGGTTATTGCCTTTTAAGACTATTAATCGCTTTCTGCTTATAGTGAAGGGAAAATGACTTTGAAGTATTTTGTATTTAAATTATGAAATATCTATTCTTTCTATATTTCTATATCGAGATCATACGAAATCTCTCTACCGCACTCTCACTGGTTACATATGGATGGCACCTTTGGTCTGAAATGGGTCAATCTTCTGCGGCCAAGTTCTGGTTGCTGCATGATAGAAGCACGCATCGTCTGTCAATATCATAATGATAAAGAGCTTTATCAAAACTACAATCAGAATAACGGTGCAGTCGCAATGGAGGGCACTTATTGTTTGGCCTGGTCATTAACAGTGCAGCAGTTTCAATGGTGTTTCTAAAATAAATGTTTTGGATGTGTGCTATGTGCATGACCACGGACCTGGCTGGTGTTTCATGATCTTTTCGGATACCTACTAATATCCGTTGTGTAATTGCAACCGTACCCAAAATTTAAAATTTTCTGGCAGTTTATTATCCCGTTGCATCGCTGTGCTCTTCCACACTTCAGGCTTACTAAGCACGCCTTCAGTGACAAACTGTTGCGCTAGCGAGCACGTTGTTTCAGGCATGTATAAGCCAATTTTTGTTATTCGTGTGTATACCCATTCTTAAGTAACTTGAGAACTTAAAAAATACTGCTTTTGTTATTCAGTATTTTCATGTTACTGTTTAACATTTCTAGCTCTATCAAGTTGTACTAACATGTAAGTGCTATGTTACGTTGTTTCAGATAATTTAGAGACAGAGTGGCCTGTTGCGTAGAGACGATGGCACAATCGCTCGCTCGTATTTACAAAGCTCCTACCAACAAAACCGGAAACAGAAATATTGGGCTCGCGCTTTTAAGACTAATTCTTGCTTGAGTTTATTTCCAGAGTGCGAATAACAGGCCTCTAAGTTAACTCCTCGCAAGTGTACCGAAGTAAAGAGTCTAGGTCTTGCTACTGTAGTACTTATGAAAGATTTGCCACGAATGATGTACCTACCTACACATGGATGGCCATGAAATGAAGGCGGGCTATGAACATAATATTTGGGAAAGAGTGACAAATGACCGCGTCATTATGTATCGGAGTAAGTTGCAAACATAACTTGAAAAGTATATGCACTTAACGTAAGATGGACAAGTCCTACTTACATGCGTATACAGTACGTCAATTATTTGTAGGTGTGACCACCGGGTTATGCTTGTTAACAGCTCCTTGCTCTTGTTCCCTGCACTAATAATTATAACGTTTTCCCTCTCCGGTTCTGTTTAGCTTATGATATATCTAGTTTAGAGGATGTCTTCCTTCTTCAAAAGTGATTGCATTAGTATTACCTCTGTTTCAGGAACAACAATCACGATGAGGAGATGAAGACGGCTCAGGAGCCCGACTTCAGCAATGCCGATGGGAACGCAGATGAAACTGCGTCCTTAGTCCAGAGCGAAAGAAAGCTTTCCAAAATGATTCTGGAGCTTCAACTTGTCAGAGAGCAGCTGCAGAAACACCAGCAGGAAAAGCAGAATCAAGACCAACAAAAACAGGTAAGACTCGACTAGAATCACCAATGTGTACAGTATTGAATCAGCTACCCAGGTTAAGTTACGCGATCACTACCAACGTCTCTCGTCTATAACTCCCCCTTGATACGACTCCTCAGGAAGACCTGTTGATTGACGTAGATGACAGAAGATCGTTAAAGCTGCGGTGTAAATTACTGTAAACGAAAGTCGTGTGCCTGTCATTTGTAGGAGACAATATTTCATATTCCCGCAAGTGAAACACTTGTATACTGTTGCAAGTAACTATCCTTAAAGTTTGCTGTCTCTGTAGGCCAGTCTTTTGCGTCGTCATAAATCTTTGCTTATGACTCCCGGTGCCATGTTTGACTGACACATTAGACCAGCGCCATTGGAGTAAGAATCAGTCCGTTAAGCTCGAGTGTGATGTCGCTTGCATGTGAATATATCGATGCGGTGAAATAAATGTGGTTCGGGAAACAAAGGAAGAGTCCCAGAGATTGGCAAGGTGGCTCTGTGAATTGAGAAGGTAAACTTTTCTACCTCCAGTCATCCACTCTTCCCATACATTCCGACGGGCTAACGAGTCGTTTAGATCAACCGAGTCTTTTGTCTTTTGTTACATTTCACCAGCACTCTGGTTACGCTAAGCTTGATACCGCTTACTTATCGGTGGCTTATTGATATCGAGAAGTGGCATGAAGCTTGGTGGGGCTTAGGATAACCTTGGATATATTACTTGTTGTCGTGGCTTGTGCTTCTCTCTGCTTAAGGCGATAAAAAGCGGAGCTCCAGAAGTGGAAAATCCCTCCTTTACGCGTGAAAAATTAGGCCAATGAACTCCTATTCTAGGGCTCTTCCTGGCCGCTACATTGTTGCGTGCTTTTCTTCGTTCCCGGGATGGCTGAAGGCAATGCATGGAGATCTCAGAAATCAGCAACCAGATGGCTCTGCTCTCGTTCACACAAACACAAGATGCATCTAAGTACAACACTGGCCGGCTGGCCATATGCCCCCGCCAACCAATCTCGAATAGCGACCAGCCTTCACGGAATATCAATTCTGTAGTTCACTTTTAATCGGCATAGCCAAGTTGAATTCTTGAATAGACAGACCAAATCACGAGCATTCGTGGAACTGTTGCACTTCTAAGTCATGAAAACAAATGGTTGGAATAGTTTTATTTTTTAAAATCGAAATTGTGCACTGATCTTCAATACTTTGCTATTTTCATTTCCTGTTGCGGCTTAGACAGCGTAGTGCATGATGTTGGGAGTCGTCGAAGCGAAACTGAAAATCCTCTAAAGTAATTTTTGTTATCCTTTTCAGTTAGGATCGATGTCTCTGGAGGACTTTTAAGTTACCGATTACATTACCTCCTCGTTCTTGCTTCGAGTCATCGAATTGAAATGTAACAGTTTCACAAAGAAAATACGTCGCATTTAGTCCATTGATTTGAAATCGGCTTTGTCACAAGGAAATTATCGCTAGCAGGCTGCCTTTGCAAACACATTCCTGTGTGCGCACCCACGCAGTGGTTACATCAAAGTAAAAAAAAATATATACACGCATATCTTCTCTTTGCTTTTGATTGGAGTAGGTATAAGACCGAAAATGTGCCGAAGTTGATTTTGAAACGCAGTGTTATTGCAATAGGTTCACTCGTTCACAAACATTGAAGCAAAAGACAACAACCATTTCCCTCTTTATTCAGAAAATATAATTCATTAAAATGACGAAACGAAGGTGGAAAGCACAAAAACTTCCTGGGCAAAGGAAAAAAAGCCATGACAAATCACATGGAAATCTGGGAGAGAGGAACACCTTTGATGAACAGAGAGGCATAAAAAAAAATTAAATCATTTCCAGAAGAAAGGAATGGAGATCAGACAGAGGCAGGGAGGGAGAAAAGGCAGAGAGGGAGGAAGCGGGCCTTTTGCTACTTTTCACAAGGAGAGCAACTTTTTCAACAAAAGTGATTCACGAGAGAATACGGTTTTGCGGACGGAGGGGGTAGTCGGCAGCTGGAGGGGTGCTCCGACGGAGAAAGGGACGAAGGTACATTAACACTGTATTAAATCAGGAGCACTACAACTGTACGCTTTCCTTTCATCTCGCTGTTTCAATCTTTTTTCTTTGTAATTTTGGTATTATTCTTTATCTTTGTGCTGCTTTCAAGGTTTCAGAGGGTTTTGATTCTGATAAGGGCAGGTCTCCGTCGTTTAAAAAGGAAACGTTGTGTTGTATATTTTTTTATTCAAGGAAAGTAAATTTATTATTCTGCTCATGAATATTCCAAGCACAAAAGTTTATTTTTCTTTATATTGTTTCTGACGCTTTTTCCTGAACATTTTCTTTTATAAATGCTTTGGAACCTGGAAGTTATGAACATGTATTGGAAATTATCTTAAGACACGGAAAAAAAATGGTTTTGTTACGACAACAAAATTAGAGACAACATATTTTTTTTTGGTGCTGCAACCAAAAATTTTGCTGCAGCAACCAAACGGTTTGTTGATAGAACTATACATTCAACAACTATAAAATATTTTTGTTATCCCTGTTTTAACAAATGATTTTGTTGGCATAACAAAACCTTTTATACCGTAGAGCTATCATTGCGGTAGGGTTGACAGAAAAAATATGGAGACGAGGGCGAGCCCAAAAGGGAAATTCGCTGCTAAGGGTATTTATAATCTTAAAGGTTTTTGCATCTTTTGTGTACCAAAATTTGTACACTGAAAATTTTAAGAGGGAGAACTCGTTTATACCTGAGGGAACCTGTAGAATTAACTCTTCTAGGTGTAAATCACTCGTCCTTTTGTGAGTGTTCTTTGCGCAGTCTTCCTCGTAATTTTCACTCTAAATAAATAGAGCTTGTAACTCCTTGTTTTCATTAGAGCTTGCTTTTTGGGTCGTGGTTCCCTCCAAAAGTGATTGCGCTGACAAGCCATCCTAAAGCTCTGAGCGTGTGTAAGTTTCGCCTTACGAATGTCGTGGGGAAGAATTAAATGGCAAAAATAGAGTGAGGAAGGAAAGACGAAAAAAATGACAAAGGAAATAGAGAGGGCATGTAATTTGGCTATGTAAGTCAAGTTGTACGCTGCGGTGTTGACCTCATTTGAGGGAGTGAATAGGCAGTTAAAAGTAAACGACTTTTGGGGCATTAAAGAGATCTGTATAGTCGTGCAGTTGAGCCGCTTTCAACAATCTACGTCCAGAATAAAGCGCACAAGTAAGGATGTTGTTGGAAATCGGAACGTTAATAGTCACAGCAACTGTTACCTTCCTCATTATTCTTGTTGTGGGATCCGCGTCACAAGAGCGACGCCCGATAGTTGAGGGGTGAAAAGCTTGTCGTGTGTTTGGTATGCAAACCCCCTTAAAGAACAATGCCGCCTGTCTAACGACACCCTCTGTGCTGGTATAAGAGCTCGGTGTTCACAGAGAGTCTGTTTGTTGTGCACCTTTGCCAGATTTGCGTGCCTTTTCAGCTGCGGTAGGAGCGCCGAGTCTTTCGTGTTTATTCTGAGGTTTCGGCCTTGCAGTTATTATTGTTTTAATAAAGATACGCCATTTAGTGAAACTACGTCTGTCAAAATGTGAACTTGCACAGACATTTGTTCGAAGATATGACAGTGAATTCTTTGCACGCCCGATTCTTACGATTAACGGGGCCGTGAACAAGGATCGACTGTATACATTATGAACATGAATTTCTTTTCTTATGACAACTTGTACGATTTATATTTTTAGGTCGATTATGTAGAAGTCCATTCAGTCAGTACCTGCTCATAGATTACAAGTATTGTTTTCAAATACTATTAATTAAAGGTTACTTTCTCCGGAAGACTTTTTGGACTTATTGAGCCGATCATAATCACCACATGAGGTGCAAGTAGATCAAACTAAACGAAAATTTTCG
>Ga0058701_10003643_pt1 | contig 12268 bp, 6 predicted proteins | sample AgamicOrMae_FD_97039 | JGI IMG/M metagenome (GOLD analysis project Ga0058701, IMG submission 97039) | Agave microbial communities from Guanajuato, Mexico - Or.Ma.e | ecosystem: Host-associated > Plants > Phyllosphere > Phylloplane/Leaf | place: Guanajuato, Mexico | collected 2012-06-04
CTAACTTAACCTAACCTATAAAATGATAGGCCTACCTATCATTTGGCGGTTACGAACTTTGGCGTTTGCAGCGTTGGCGCTTGCGGTTTTTGGCGCTATCGAATGCCCCCCATCAACTTACAGTTAAGTTATTAATATTTTACAAAAATACAATTTTAAAAAAAAAGATAAAATTACAAAAATCTGACGTTCGTATTGCGCTATTAAAATGGATAAAACCAAAGAACACTTCGTCCCAAGCTCAATGGAAAAATACCTCATGAAAAAGTTAATCCTCGTCAAAAGGCGATTTTGGAAAAGGCATCATATTTGGACAGCAAATTTTTACCTTGGCGACCATCAGAACTTCTTGGCCTTCTTTCAACGTCGACAGGTACCATTCCCATCGAGAATCCAAGCCGGACTCGTTCTCACGGATCTCCCTCGGAATTTCAACATCGTATTTTTCTAGAGGAAGAATGATTCTTAGGTACAAGTTGCAATCAAAATAAGTGAAATGAGGGGAAAAGATGACATACGCAAAATTTCAATTTGCTTCCGAATTATCGGGAAAAGATTCTCTTTCACGGGAACTTCTTCTTTCAGAACTTCCATCAACTTTATAGACATGTCCAATTCTTGCAGCGTCTTGGGATGTTTTAAAATCCTGCCGAAATAAAAAATTTAATAAATGTTACCAACATGATTTAACAATTTAAAAAAAAATCGGTGGGGAAATGCGGGAACAACGCAAGCTATTTTTTTCCCGTCAATGTTGACACCCTGTCAAGGACAATTTTGAAACCTTACTTGAAGTGACGAAACTTACCCTGAGCCTATTTAACCTAACGTAATTTTTTCAGAACTTCAGCTTAATTAAATAATACTCAACTAACCTGATCTCACTCTACCTAACATTGCCTCATTTGATATTAAATCAAATCATCACACTCCAACGCAATAGAAAACTACTTCAGCCCGAAGGTGCCGAAAATATCCAAATTTACCTTTGAAGGAATTTGCAATATCGTAACACAAAATATCACCCTCTCATAGTCCTTAAATTCAATATTTAGTCAAATTTGTTCAAGGAAAAAAGTCCTTGTAAATCCTGAAAAGATAACGTTCACTTTCACTCTGAACATTTTAGGAACTGCTTTATACGTTCCGACAGTTTCGATTCCGAGCAAAATTGTCTCCCTATTATATTATATACTAATTCTCATTAACTTGCTGTTTAACCCACAACCGCCCAGCGATGACGTTCGGATCGGCAACAGAAAAAAATATTTTAGAGGATCTTTTCAGTTCAGTATTGTCACAATTTAAAAAATATCACTTCTCTGGAAACCTGAAATGAAATTATTTAGGCACTTTCCGAAGCTTAACATTGCGTATTTTAATCGAAAAAATCCTTTCAATTTCTCTTGAGCTGAATTCCACTCCAAATACTTTGGGCTGTTATGGGTTCATTTGGGTCTTTCGCGAAGAGGAACGAGTGTCTACTCACGTTTTGCCCCACTGGTCAGTGTAGTCATAAATGAAGTTGATATTCCTCCTTGTCAGGTCCTTCAACAACTTAGTAAGCTTCTTCTGCCAAAGAATGCAATGCTCCATGATGTTCTGCTTCAGCATAGTTGAATCCACGATCAGAAAGTGGACATGCGTCATAGTGTCCATCATTTGAACATTGTTCACTAAATCGGAGTATCTGCAACACAAATCGAAAGCATATATCTCCTGGAATCACAATACTCTGTTCCTTGAATTGCAGCTAACGTCTAAAATGTCCCACAAGAGAAAAAGAAGCCACTCTAGTTAGCTGAAAATGTTTCCAGGAAAAACAAAAGGAAACGCTAAAGAGGCTGGACAACTTTAACCCACTACCGCCCAGCGATGCCGTTCGGAGACAGAACAACTTATTTTAGAGGAGCTTTCCAGTTCAGCATTGTCACAATTTTAAAAAAAATATCATCCCTCTGGAAACATGAAATTTAATAATTTAGGCATTTTCAAAGCTTAAAATTGCGTATTTTAATGATAAAAATTCCTTCCAATTTCTTTAAGCTAAATTTCACTCCAAAGAATTTGGGCTGTTATGGGTTAATTTTTCTCTTCTTTCATTACATTGATAATATGTGCTAGAAGGAATTCTTGGTAGAGAAGTTACCATACTTACTTTCCGATATCGGCGTCAAACATTTCAACGGTCGGATTACTTTCCTCGTACTTTTTGAGGAATTCATCTTTATCAACTTCCCATATTTCTTGGAAAGGTTCCCAATCTCTAACGTATTCTTTGATTTTCGCCATGGTAACCATCATTTCTAAAAAAAAAGAGACATCATATAATCTTTTGAATCATGGGGAATTCGATTTCGGATTCTCACTCGTCAATAAAAATAGCTTCGATCGTGTGAACAGCGAGATTCCGTTCACGAACTTCCGAATAGTCACTGACCCTTGTTGAAGCCTTCCTGGAAGTTCCGGCACTCGTCGTCTTCGTCAATGACGTGATAAAACGAGCGGCAAGTGCTTTTGGTATGGAACTTTTCCCACAGCCTTGGAATTCCTTTGACACTGTCTAGAAGGCTGTGCATAACGTTCGCGATCATGGTGGACACTTGCGACAAAGACGGAGAAAAGGAAATCTGGAAATCAGGTTCATATTAGCAGACCGCACGACCCAATCGCATAAAGGCTATTCGTAGAGGGAGCCCCAAGGTCTGAAGTGATATTTTGATTATATGTTGTCACCGCCAATATAATCGCGTTCCTCCAACACTGGGAATTCAAGAGGTCGCTTTTTACCACCCATTGCGTTTTATCCTGGGTCGCTAACGCTAATTTAGCGTTAGCGCGCTACGCTAACTGGACTCGTTAGCGACCGTAGCGCCGCTAATTTTTCAGCGCTTACGGTACTTTAAAATTTTCGCCTGAGCTATAATAAAAGCTCAAGTCGTTTGTCCCTTTTTATAGAATTATCACTACTATATTAATTAATTAGGATCTCCGCGATTTTGCGAGGCTGACCACGGCTTTTGATCGCGGATTTGAACGAAGAAGCTTTAACCTCTAATACCGGTATCTACAAAAGCACTAACAAACTTGAAAAAAATAACAAAAACAACATAAAACTACCCGTGGTTAAGCCCCCCCTTAACTTCCCAGTTCTTACGGGATGGGGTGTTTGAGGGGCTACCTCCTGACGCGCAATTCGTCAGATTTGAGGTCAGGTAGAGTATCTCCTCAGCGGCTCCGTGGCTGGCGAGGTATTACCCATCCGACCAGATTCCAAGGATCTCCGCGATTTTGCGAGGCTGCCCACGGCATTAAATCGCGGATTTGAACCACGAACCTCTAACCGAGTCTAGACACCATCACTGGTAGCGTAGCAACGCTAACCACTCGGCCACTGAGAAGAAGTTTGACGAGGGTGTTCAGAGGTGTACTTTAGTGACGTGGCCTCGGAGAAAAAAAGAAAGAAAAAAAATGTAGCGGATCCGAGAATCGAACCCGCATTGCGAGATTGATAGGCGGACGCGCTGACCACTCAACCACGACACATTGTTGGCACTAGGCGCAAACGTACGCATTTAGAACAAAACCTAGTTCTTTCAAGGGTGGTAACAAGTCTCCTCACCCCATATTTGCTGCGGTCGGGTCGGGTTCAACTGCGGATTCAGTTGGGCTAGATGCCCTTGGTGACGAAAGGTGGAATACAGGTTTCCAAGGTTGAACTCAGGTCCAACCTTTCAAGTGTACCTTGTTGTCCGCAAGACTGGCGTTCACAATGATAAGCTGGTTCGGTCCTGTCCTCTGGTCGCCGCGTAACACATCCAGCATGACGTGGAGAGAGCTCCTAAAGCATATCATGAACGCCTCTTCGAGCAAGCGATCCATTTTCAGAATAAACCGGGCCCAATAATTCGCCATCTGCAAAAATTTCAGTTTGAAATACTCCCGCCAACGTCATTAGCCAATCAGCAGCTGCGTACCTCGTTGATATGATCTTCAAATCCCTCGAAGATAACCACCAAGTAATCCACGAGCTCGTTGTAATACATGATTAGGTTGACAGTGACTGATTTCCTGCGGACAAGACATAAATTAGTGCTTAAACGCCCGACGGGTAGATGGTGATAAGGAAATATCTGTAGCCAGAGTCAAGATTCGAACCCAGGACCTCTCATTTTGAGAATTATTTGTGATTTACTAATACTACTTCTCCAAACCTCATTAAATAATAATTTCAAAACAGTAATTTTGCATATTCCGACGATTTTTTCACAATTACATATTTGAGAGGTATATCTGACTCTAAAACTTGAGCAGTAGAGGTTGAAGGAGGATAAGAATCTACGTCGCATTGAGCATAACCAAATACAATAAATACATAAGAATTACAAAAACAAAATAAAATTTAGAGTGAAGTACACAATGGAATACAAAAAATAAATAAAAAATTACAAGAGTAAACACAAAAATTTAGAAAAAAAAACACAATTATAAATACAAAAATTTACGAGAAAACACAAGATCTAACACAAAAAATAAAATAAACAAGAATTTACCTATGGTCGTATAAGTGATTATCAAGATCGCTTAGATTGTAAGCTGTTGTCTGCGGAATGGATATAAGTGGTGAGTCGCATATTTTCTCACACAGAGTCACAATTTGTAGCAGACATTTTTTGTAGTCGTCGATAAAATCTTGTAGATCCGACGTAAATGCGACGCAATCCGAAATGTAGAGGTCCGAAACATCTGAGTCCCAAAACAGACGATTAAGTCCGGGTAGGATCTTCCGGTCACAAACTTTGATCACTTCTTTGAAAAGAAGGCGTTCCTCGTTGGATAACGCTGCGATAACACAAAAAAAAAAGGTGTTTAGAAAGACATCTCAAATGGTATTGCTTCCAATGATCAGTTCCATTCTTACCAGCGATGATCTTGTTGTAATCCAACACGACTTGCAGGACGCACTGGTACAGGAAGCTGGTGTAGGGCCAGCAATGGAGCAAGGCTTGAACGGTTGACGGAACAGACAAGCCCAGCCGGAGGAATATCCGAGTCTCTCGGACGATTCCGCGCAAGTGCCTGAATACCGACTTGAATTAGTCTCCGCATTCTCTCTTCTTAAACAAAAAAGCTTTGGTAGTTTGCTGTAGGCGGTTATAAGTGAACTTTACCTGTCGAAATTCGGCTCGAGTAATCCCGGAGAAGATTTGCTTTGCACCATTAGCGGACAATGAATGAGTTTCAAACAATCGTCAGGTACCGTTCGTAGCCATTTCCGGTGAAGTTGGACCACGTAATCATCAATGGACGAAGATAAGCTCTGAAATTGGGATTTCACCTCCGCGCTGAGCGTGCAGGGAAGCATCCATACCGCAGCATCAATTTTCTGTTCCCAGTACAGAAATACAACGTAAATTCGAATCCGTAATTTAGTTGAGATTACTGCCTAGTCTAGATTACTGCCTAGTGTGCTTAGCTCAACCCGTAGACGAAAGGGGGAACATCTGAAGTGGAAACTCTATCTAATTTACAATTTAAGAAGTTTGGTTACAAGAAATTTTGTAAATTTACTCACGTCCATTGTTTGTTTCAACGCATTCATTTTCATCTTGGCTAATAATGCGCGACCAGCATAGTATGGCAAGAAGGAATGATAAGTTTCGCTGTTTTGGACTAAACTGTTCTTCACTTCTTGTATTTCGTTGGCGAACCAAGTGTACACCTGAAGTAAAGACAATGAAAATAATTATAAAGGAAACTTGAGGAACAGCCAAAAATTCTTCTCGAATAGGTGAGTTAGTTCGGACAGTGGAGGTAGCATTATTGTCCATGTTTGTTATCTCTTTAGGCATTCGCAAAATGTAGTCAGCGTGCGCTCTTTACCTGTGTTGTTCTCTTCTGGAAAACCTCAAATAGGTTCTTCCTGGAAGAGTAGTGGTACGTGGCCCACAGAGCATCGATACCTTCTTCGACATTAACGATACTCTCGAAGACAGAAGCTACTAGATTCTCGATGATCACTTCGATATCACGCATCTTCTTGCGGAATCTGATGAGAGGTGAATCGATTATCGACTGATGACTCAACTCTCGTTGCCAACTCAGGAAGAGAGTCTCACCTGAAGATACTGTCGTACCACGAAGCTTCCTGGACATCCAATATCGTGCGTCGAACTCGCTTGATTTCTCCTAACGCCTCATGGAAACTTTCCTCCAATTTGGTGCAAACTCTTTCAAACTCCAGGCCCCGTGTTCCCGAAAACATCGGTTTTAGGATCTCTTCGGTCTCATCGATTCTGAAATAGCGGAAGTTAAATGAAAATTTTAAAAATCTAAGTAATATGACGAAGCACCATGATATTCTTGAAGTAGATAAAAAAAATCTGAGCAATCACACTAACCCACTACCGCTCAGCGATGCCGTTCGGAAACAGAAAAAATTAATTTAGGGGATCTTTTTAGTTCAGAAGTCACATTTCAATAAAAATATCACCCCTCTGGAAACCTGAATTTTAACAATTTAGGCATTTTCCAAAGCTTAAAATTGCGTAATTTAATGGAAAAAATCCTTTCGATTTCTCTTAAGCTAAATTTTACTCAAAATACTTAGGGCTATTATGGGTTAACCGATAGGAAACGATCTGTCAGTCGCGTCAACCTAGGTGATGGAAACCTAACCAAACTAATGAATCACCTCGTCAGAAGTTTTATATTTAAGGCTACTGTTTACGGTAAACATGAAAGGTACCGTTAACATTCGCAGGAAACCTCTACCAACCTTCCGAAGACGATCATGGCGTCACACACGTCAATCATGTCATCACAGCGTTGAACGAACGAGTCCACATGATTGAAAATGGTCGGCTTATCTAGATCCCAAGGTTTATCGCTGTTCTTAGTATGAGCGCTCGCCATCTGTGAGGAAACACGGCTAGCGTGAACAACAAACGAGCATAACTTGTCCTTACCCCACCACCGCCCAGCGATGCCATTCGGAAACAGAAAAAAAATATTTTTCAAGATCATTTTAGTTCAGTATATTGTCAAAATTTAACAAATATCACCCCTCTGGAAACCTGATTTTTAACAATTTAGGCATTTTCCAAAGCTTAAAATTGCGTAATTTAATGGGAAAAATGCTCCGAATTTCTGTTAAGCTAGATTTCACTCCGATTACTTTGGGCTGTTATTGGTTAAGACATTCGTCCAAAGGATATTGGAACAGGTCGAAACGTCCTGTCGCGAGATGTACAATCCCTTCCTCCTGATGCCGCTCGTTCAGGGAGAGGTAAGCGGCATCAGGCTTAAAAGTTTTAAGCCTGATGTACCTTAAGTTTTAAGTTAAAACTTAGGGTACGTGACTTAAGTTCGGCGACGAAAGGTTGCACACTAGAGGTGGAAGATACCAGGTTTCAATATACTGTAAAGGTTAGAACTGGTAAAGTTGAAAATATTCTCCCGCCTGCAAGGACGAAAATGACCTTTGGACGAAAGTTGGAAAAACCCTATTAGACAAACTTTCTAGATGCCGGAGAAGGGGGAATTACCTTGTCATAGAGCACTTTGTAATGTTGGCAACAGTTGATACATCTCTGGAGAGTACTTATCCCGGCCCGAGTTTTACCTTCTGAGAGAATGTCATCTAAGTTGACACTGTTGATGCACTGCAGAATGATCTGATTGCTGATTGCTCGGCACAAGATCGTCAACCGTTCGCTACAAAGAAAAATACAGAATTATTTCAAAAAACACATAACTACAATATTGTTTTTTTTGTTTGTTTTTTTAATAGCAAAATTAAAAAAATTACGAACAAAAATGTGTGAAACAAATAAATAAGAGGGTCTACTAAAAATAAAAAAACCTTTTCTATTTTTTTTTAAATATAATTTTATTTACCCAATCAAAAATGACTGTAAGGGTAATTCCGCATCAAGATCAGCATGATCGATTTCAAAATAGGCGAAATATTTTAGGTAACGTAAGTGACATAAGCATAGTTTCCCTATGCTTATGTCACTTGTCGCCTGTCTTGTTATCTCCACAACCTCTTAAAGGGAGCTTCGCTCCATTGAGGTTCAAAACAGTATAATGAAAATTTAAAAAAATAATAATAATAATAAAACGTTTCGGAAAGAAAATTTTTTAAGAGTAATCAAGTTATAACATTGCACAAAACTTTACACAGAAAACTGGCTGATTTCAAATGGGAACGCTAAGCGGCAATGAGCCAGAAAATAAATTTTCAAAAGTAGTTAACTCGAAAAATTCGTTTTGGAAAACTCACGTTGTATTGTAATAGGGCGAGTTATTCCAGATGATCCTCATCAAATTTAAAATTTCCGGGATTTTCGGCGCAATTTCTGCAACGGATTCGACTTGTTGAAGTTGAGCGCACGGCTCAATAAGCAGTTCGAGGTACTCAATATTCGATTCCGCTTCTAACAAGTTTTCCTGTAAGAATAATTATTCTCAGGACAAGATCTGGATAAGAGAACATTGACGCTGGGATTTTGACCCACCGTCAGTTCATCTTTGATGCGGTTAAAGTTTTTCAGGTAGGCTGACTGTGTTGCCGCCAATATGTCGCAAATATTTTGCAAGTTCTTGTTTGCGAGCTGATGCATTAACCCTCGGAGGTTTTCATCTAAAAAAAGGAAGGAAAGTTACACAAAAAGTCTTCTCAAACTAAATACGCACTGAGAGGTTGGATCTTCAACCTCGTGTTCCACCTTTCGTCTTAGTTTAGTGATGGAAGGTTACCGACCGAAAGAGCTTTCGTCTTAAAGGCGTTCCGACAACTGGGTGTTATGGTATTACGAAAGCGGTACCTCGGACAAACGTGGTTGTCTTCCCAATACCAATATTTGCTCTTACATCTGTAGATCCAGAAGTCGTATTCATCTTTCGGGCAGAGAAGTTGACGGACTGTTGACTGATATTTGTCACCCAAAGCCACTCGAAGTTGCTTCATCCAATTTACTACGACCCCTGAAACAGTAGAGAAAGATTTAGGAAATATTGAGTCGCTTTCCGGAAAAAAAATCGGACTTGCTATTTTTGCGATTGTACTTACACAAATAGAATATTTAACCAAAACTTTTCCCGTTTATTTATTTTTTCATACGAACTTCAAAATATCATTTCATTGAAAAGAAAAAGGGGGAAAATGCAATTATAAAAAATTACGACTCAAAGTTTCTTGTGACACGCTAAATCTCACCGACTTCATTGACTTGGAACAACTATGAGAAATAAAAATTTGACAAAATAACGACAGCGAATCAAGTATAAAAGGCATTTATTAGGCATCATCTTAAAATAAAATTCCGCTCCGGAAGTTTTTAAATGTAACCACAAAAATAAACATGATAACAAAAAATTATAATAAATAAAAAAAGTATATTAAATAAATATATGAAAAAATCAAAGCGGCAAAAAATCAAACAGAGCAACACTTCAATCATGATTTTCTCAACGGGAGGGTACCGGTTGTACGAAAATAAACGTGATTCGGTGAAACAAGTGCGACTGGAAGGGTATTTCTGACTGTAAACTAGAAGCATTTGTGGAATACGTCGCAAGTGGGAAGTTTCTTACCTTCCAATCGTTTTATCAGCTCCTTGTCTTTAACAGCTTGGTCCACTGTGATGTTAAGACCCTCTTTCGGAACGTATATGACAGTTAACCCCAGCAACTTGTGACTCAAGTCCGTGAGATTGCCTAGGAAAGTGTGGAAGTCCGAACAGAAATCACTTTTAACACCTTACGTGAGTTAAGGACAGAGCAAAAATAAATCATAATCCGTACAGTTGAGATCATGAGTCGTGTCGTATCTTAAGACTTTTTTTTTTCGACGTTTATGTTGGTATGACTAACGCGTTTAAATGAACCTTGCACGCGTCCAGATCAGTTATTAATTATTAATCAAAAAGCATCATCCTGTCTCAGCCGCCAAATTCAAAATTTAGGAGGAAGCTGACTTTATTAAATTCATATTAGGTCCCATGGATCATAGAATAGTGGATATCTACCGTTAGGGAAGTGAAGGATTAAATCTATCGATAGAAACACACAAGTGTTGACTAGGTGCAGCAACATAATGCAAGGATACTGTCTGGCCAAGCAGTGGTGTTGAAGAAATACGGAGCATACACGTTCTCAAGAAGGGAGAGAGTCGAGCGCTCTATATTCATTCCTGTAGTTCCAAAACTGAGAACCCGGTGAAAGTTTTCATTAGAAAGCTGCTCATCCTCTGGACCCTGAAAACATAGTATTCTGATAAAAATGTAGAATTATCCCCCCTTTCTTTTTGAGCATTGCTCCACGTCAAAAAAAAAAAAAAAAAAAAAAATAAACACGTAACCCCCCCAAATATTTGGAGAAGGTAGAGGGTTAATGAGCACGGAAAAATGAGGGGCGCTTTTTTTAAGTTTTACCAAGCACTCAAAAAAAATTCCTGATTTTTTTTTACGAAATTCCCTAAATTTGCGGACTTTTCAACTCGAAAACACCATGACTACTTATTTAGAGATTGATTATTAAATCTGAAAAAATAAATAAAAGCCAGATTTCACATTATACAACCTGAAAAAAAGGCCTGATTTCACATTTCAACTCATAGAATATTTTCGTTTTTCAAGTACCGAGTTGTCACAAGATCTTACCTTCGAAATTTCCTCACTTTCCTGACCAAATGCGATCAATTTTTTCTGCGGTTCGCCCGTCGAGCTCCGAAAAAAAAATTTGAGAATACAAGTGTCTGTTTATCGACGCGGCGTCTCAATCACAAAGGACAGTCTTTTATATATTTACGTCAAAATAGAAAATTTTCCTGACTTTGCAGGCGTTTTACCTGACTTTTTCCTGACCTGTCACATGCCTGAAGTAATAGCCTTGAACATCATTAGTGGTAGAAGTGCATGCAATAAGCGCTGGTATGAACTGAGGACTCACCCTTGTAAAATACATGAGATCATGCACAGGGCATGTTGGGACACCTAAGCATGCCTCCAATTTTGTATTATTGAAGTAAATGGTGAGCACCTTAGCTTCAGAGTAGAAATATTGTCTAATGACATTATAAACATCTTCACTCCAATCATCCTCAGTTAAGTCAAAAAGAGTGACACACCTCTTGACCTTCTTGACCTAAAAATGAAAACAAAGACATCCAAACTGATGTGTGAGGTAAACAGACAATCCAATTCCAACTTAGATATGACTAAATTTTTAGGTAGTAGAGTAACATTTAAATATCCTTCCTGGAAAATAGAAACTGGGTTTTAAAATTGCATACCAGAAGTAGTTTTTGACATACAATACTACATCAAAGGAACTTTTTAAGGATTACATCAATGCACACCAGTCCCAAAACTATTGTCTTTTAATCTTCAAAATATTAGGCTTACGTTTCTCTCAAAGACAAAACAAAAATGTGTGCATTGGGTCTTGATACTTTTTTTCTTGAGCTATTGAGGCAATAGAATTGATGAAAGACAAAACAGTACTAGAGGTTCTGTCCTACACACCAAAACTTCAACTTCTTCGGGGGTGTATTGAAAGGCATGCTCCTCTTCAACTGGTATCCTCGTTTCAGATTCCACATCCCAGTCATGGGAGCCAGGAGCTGAGCAGGATCAAAAGAAATTATTGTAGTTAAATATGTATGAGAACATGTGGAAGATCTACCGAGATGTGCATTGAAAAGCCCCAATCATTGGAACAGAGTAGAGTTTAAAGAAGAAACCTAACCTTCTTCAATCTTCGGACTTGACAGTCCAAAGGAACTGTCACCTTCCCCGCCTGTCTCGACGACGGGGGTTTCCTCAACACTCATGACTATGAACAACTATCCCTCAAACCATGTTTATAACAACACCAACAACTACGAGAACGATAGCTTTCACGCACAAATAACAACCTGGTTGCTATGCAACTGCGACCTGCTGCGCAGGCCTCCTAAAGGCATAGAAAATAATTCTGGTGAGGAAATTAGAATAGGGCTTGAATTACATGTAAAAACATACTGTTACAAGCGTGAACCACGGCTACAAAGCAGGTGTATAATATGTTGACGAAATAGGTTTGGCGGAGAAAAGAATTGCGTTCTAAAGATACCCTATAGTAATAATCGCACTGAAAGTTAACGTAGTAATTTGACAATCCAAAATGTAGACACGGAACGTCAATTAAAGTAATCACCATCTTCACGACCGATTTCACGCTGCCGCTGTCGCTTCGCCTTACCGGTTTTATTTTGTAAACA
>Ga0058701_10003644_pt1 | contig 12265 bp, 7 predicted proteins | sample AgamicOrMae_FD_97039 | JGI IMG/M metagenome (GOLD analysis project Ga0058701, IMG submission 97039) | Agave microbial communities from Guanajuato, Mexico - Or.Ma.e | ecosystem: Host-associated > Plants > Phyllosphere > Phylloplane/Leaf | place: Guanajuato, Mexico | collected 2012-06-04
AGCGAGCTAAAAAAAATAAAAAATCAATTAGAAAAATAAATGAATTTTAACATAACCTCAAACCTTGTAATGAAGATAATTGTATTAATAACAATTCTGGCGTTACTTGAAAACAAGAGGCAACTGCTGTAACTACAGTTGTGACACTTTTGCCTTATTTATCTATTAACAAGCATTTTAAAACTGAAAACTCCGCTAAAAACGCTTGACCGAGATCGGACTTGCCAATGTTCAACTTACAATATTTGTTTAAAATCTGCTGGGATAACGTATCACTTTAAAATATAAGGTTTCTTGTCCTTAAAATAAAACTGGACACTATTGTCCAAGTGATGTTAATTCATTTTCGAACCATAGCTTCGAAAATTCGTGGTCCCTCCCACGTAAACAATGCCAGTATGGAGTGTTGTGGTGGTGGTTGTCTTGTCTCCCTCTCTCTCTCTCTCTCTCTCGCTGCTCGCTCTGTTGCTCTCCGCTTTTCTTCCTTCCTTCCCCAACTCCTCCGCGGTTTGCAGGCTCTTCGCCAAGTCTTTGCCTTTCTCTCTCTTTCGCCTCTTTCGCACTCGGCATTACATTCGTGGTTACTCGTAGGTGCTCGTAGGCCTCATTCTCTTCGTATCTCTTTCGCACTTCTTTGTATTCTAGGTGTGAGCGGTGAGCTGAATCACTGGCGGGCGCCACGCGATGGGCGCCCGTAACGAAACTCAAGGTTGAGATGGTTCAGTGCCACGTGCCACTTCGCAAAGGTGAGCGCCTTCAAACTTTTTCCTTTCTTTTTCCAGAAAGGTTTGGTCTTCATCAGGTTTGGCTGACAGAAAAGACAGAAAGGTCAATAGACAGCACCCACAACCATGAGACGAGGGTAGTCTCATTCACAACGGAAAATAAAATAGAAGAAAAGATTCCTACTTCAAAATGGCACCCGGAAAGTTAAACCTCTCACAAAAATTAAATGAAGTCGTTGTCACAATCCTTGCACTACCAGTTAAGTTATTCATTACACGCGCACCGTGAGCGATAAGGCACTCGAACTAAAGTGCCCAAACCGCTCTCGATAAAAGGCAGAACAAAAACTGGTTCATTTTAGGAATTGATAATGTTTTTTTTGTCTATGCTATCCAAGCATAAATAAGCCAACGGAAGGTTGATAACAAGGCACTTGATATTACCATGAGACTACGGTAGAACTCCGCCCGAGTAATGTTACGGTAAAGGTACTTGATATGAACCTTGCGCAAAGTGAAACCGAAAATAAAATAAACATTATAGAATATTTATAACATTACAAAAGTAATGTGAAGCTGATCAATGCTGATCAGTTCTAGCTCGGAGGGGTAGTATTCTGCTCTGGCAGGGTTAAGTGAGCGTTGCGGGTTGCCTAGTGTTTCTTGGTCTGTTTAACAGCGCGGCGGGAAGGGAACTCGTGAGACGAAGCAAATACTACATTTTGTCAGCTACAGTGCTACCATCCGCTGCGAACGAGCCGCGCTTGGAAGCCGTTTATAACATCCGTTGCGTTACTTTGTGCGGCTTGCCGTTTTCTTTTTCTTTTCTTTTTTGCAGGGGGTGTGAAGTTAAGGGCCCTCAAAGAGAAATCTACGGAAGACATAAAATTTACGGGGATGGATAACTTAGTCCCTATTGCCTATTTCCTCTGCGAAAAGAAAAGTGCAGCGATGCGTCTCATGCGGGGATTTCAAAGATACCGACATTTCACTGCTGCGTGGATTTCGTGCCCTTCGGTGCAAAAATATGGTGCGATCTCTTAACCAAAAAGAAATCGATAAAGAAGGAATAATCGCGATAGAAATCAAGTTTTTACACAAAAAAGATAAAAATTTCAAGAGGGCACTTATACTTCAACTTTTGTAAGCACCTCGCGTACTGGCGCAGTCAAGGGCAAGAGTGGCTACTCAAGCAAGCTGTCTTTTCGTGGGCTACATTTAGGCTTTTCGAAGCAATATCTCATTACCCGACAGTCAAACGGTTAACATAATCTGGATTCTTCGGTAAAGCGCCTGTAAAATGACATGGAGGTTACCTGAAAGAAAATCGGTTGGTTTTCAAGCAATGACCGCGCATCTGCTGTCGCCCTCCGGGAACAAAGCTTGAAACTAAACGTCGGCGATGACCCCAAAGAGAGACTGGGTCTTCGTGAGTTTAGATCGACGTCGTGGTGAGGGACCCGCTGCCCCGGGACTTCGGCTGCGACGGAGCGGGACTCGTCGAGGACTGCTCCTTAGAGGTCGCCAGACATTCCGCGATATCGGCACACAAATCACTCAGTGGTTTCCGGATATTAGCAGTCGCATACGCGTACACCAGAGGGTTCATCAAGTAACAGAGTTGTGCGAACAACAGGGTCACGTCGTGGAATAATTTGACGACCTCGTTGATCGACATCGCCAGGACGATGAGCATGATGTCGTAGCACAGCATCGCGACGTACGTTGGCGTCGTAATCCTGAAAAGGATCCAGGCGGCTTTGGTGGACCTCCTGAAGACCTGGTTACTGGTCGCTTTCTCGGCGTCGTGTCGCCGCAGACATCGATACAAGCTGTACTGGATCACCACGACGAAGAGGTAGATGATCACGTGGGAAGGCACGCCGACGTACTCAAGGAAGAATCTGAAGGTGCTAATCTCGGCACAGCGCGCCACGGGGCTCGAAGTCCCGCTCGTGAGGAAGAACGATGTGACGAGTCCAGCCACCGGAATAGACCACCCGCAGCACACCATGACCACGCTTTTGGTCATCGTCATGTATTCACGGTACTGCAAGGTGAAGGTCACGGCGATGAATCGGTCAATGACGACGTTGAGGACGGCGATATGCGAGCCGATCGTGGCCATATAGCAGACGCCAAGAGCCAGCACGCACCACTTGGGTTTCACGGTGAAGTGGGTGGAGAGTCGGAGGATAACGAGGGCAACGAGGGCGTCGGCGAAGAGGAGGTTGAGCACCAGGAGGCCGGCGGGGCTCAATTGGACACTGCAGCGCCTGCACTTCTGCACCAGGAAGGCGAGAGCGATGGCGCCGTTCACCAGCACGGCGAGGAAGGCGGTGGTCTGGCGAATGACGGCTAGCACCTCCTCGGCGAAGGTGCTGGGTTCTGGCGTAATGAAGACCACCGAGGCACTGGAGATGTTAACAGCCATGTCTGGGAGCTGCCAACAGCTGCAATCTGACTGTAATACGACGATAAAGCTGCTTCGAGCGAGCTACGACTTCTTTGCACTTGGCGTGCAGATCACGAGAGCGCTTACCGATGAGAAATCAGATATCAAGTGGACGCCGCGAACTTGTCCCCTCCCACGAATCAATTTGCGTTGGGAGAACACGCGATTTTTTCGCCGGTTTCAAGACCGCTAGATAACGTCTGAAAAATATACATTTTTTTTAGGTACTATATAAACGTTGCCATAGACGAGACAGGAATCAAGGATGCCGCAGAGGGCGGTTTAAAGGGGGGGCGGACGGGGGGGGCAACCATCCCCATAGAGGTACAAAGGTAGGCAAAACGCAGGACGAAGCACTGGCCTTTGAATGAAATCTGAACATGTTGAGCAAATTACGGAAATTAACAGAAAAGAAGAAAAAAAAGACGTAAAATTCCTTACAATCTCTTACATATCGTATTACATTCATAAAGGTGTGACTTCGCTTGGCCAAGTTCGCATTTCACCAAAAGTTCTTCTTTCTAATCGCCTCCACCTCCCCTGTGCTATTTTTGCTGGATCTACGTAGTTCATTTATTAACTTACGATTGTTTCGATCATCGAAACTATTATCAGCGAAGTGTTAAAGGTAGGCAACCCGCGTGACAAGGAATACTTCAACCCCCCCCCCAAGGACCAGTCTTAAAACCACCCTTGGATGCCGCAGAGAGGGCATGAAGGTGATTACAAAAATTCGCGCGGTTTTGAGAAAAAGATAATGACGCAATCAGTCAGTAAATGAGACACTTTCCGCGTGCCAGTATACAAAGTCACAGAGATGCAATGAGTCTAAAATTACGGCTAAGCCATCACAATCAACAAAAGCAATAATTTTTTAAGAAAAGGACAAATTTATTACCGCAGATCGGTTCAGTTGACGACAGAATACCTTGAATGGGCAGAAGTGCTTTTGAGGACGGACTAATATAAAGTGAATTTTTTAGAACAAAAGTTAAAAATGATCGCAAATCGCTGGGGGAAATTATAGGGATCCCTTTCTTTTCCGTGCGACTTAGGAAAAGAGAATCCTCAATCCTCCCCCTTTAACAGGCTTTCATATTACTAGCCTCCCATAGTATTTAGATCAGTTCTATTCGCACGCCTATGTTAATACAAGGAAGACTTGAACGCACGGAAACCAACCTAACGCATTTTAAAAGGGAGGTGACTTGAACGCACGGAAATCAATCTAATACATTTCAAATGGGGCAGCGAGTGAATAGTCACTTCGTAATATTTATACCGCGATGCAAAACAGATGTTCACCCCAGAATTTAAAAAAAAATGTTAGTAGTATCTTTTAGAAGATGTTACAGAAGTGGCTCTACCGAATTCTACCTCCCTCTTTCTCCTCCCTTCTCCAGATCAGGAAAAGCATGCCATGTTGTCAGTTTATTGCGCCCCGCGCGATACCTGGTATTACAGATTAGATACCACAAAAAAATATATCCATCTATATAAGATAGAGAGTACTCTGAAAAGTAACTCGATGAGATAAAAGTTACCGGAAAATGTGTTTAGATACGGTACCGTATCTAGACACTTGTATCTCTATACTTTTCAACAATGGAGGTTTAAAGCGAGAGGTATTGGGCCCCTCCTTGACGTTAATTATTGTTGCTATCTAACCCAGTACACTATTTTCCTGGCGGTGAAAAGTGAAACAATATGGTGCTTTATACGAAAGGAATATACGGTTAAGACGCGATTCGAAAACACTGACCGGATAAAATACGCTTTAACAAGATCGTTTTGTTAACTTGAAAAATATTATTCAAGGAAGAACATTTTGTTAAATACCGAAGATAGGCCTGCAGTTAAATCATAAGATCCTCCAACAGGAAAATACGACGCATACGGGATTTATTACTTTCCTCTTTGCAGAATCATTAAATGAAACATCTTATACGCACATTATGTGGCGACGCCGTCGCCGATAAAAGGCAAATCATTTGGTGAACTGACAATGGCATCGTTTAACAGCACAGCACAAGAGTTTGGGTTCCTTACTCTTAGACAACACACGGTCTTCGACGATACGATGAGAATAGCTCGTTTCGCGGCCGCCGCCTTGCTCGCCCTACTCAACGCTTCCATCGCCATCGCGTTCCTGGTGCAGAAGGTCCGGCGGCCCGTCCGCGTCAGCCCCTCCGGTCTCCTGGTGCTGAATCTCGTCCTCGCCGACGCATTCCTCGGGGCTGCGTTAACTGTCCTTACCACCCGGATGACCACTGACCCTCAACGCTGCGGCATCTGGACAGGAGTCCTGTTCTTCGCGACGGTCGGCTCCAACTGCGCCCTCATCAATGTGGTCCTGGACCGGTTCATCGCGATCGCCTACACCCTGCAGCATCGCGTTTGGATGTCCGCCGCGAGAAGCAAAGTGATGGTGCTGTGCGGATGGTCCGTTCCGTTGACAGGTCTCGTCTACGGCTTCGTGTCCAACGATTGGAGTCCCGGACCAGCAAGGCTTTGTCCACATATCCGAAGCGTCGGGACATTCCTGAGATGTGCGTGGTTTCCTGCTGATTCATTCACCACCCTCTGTGTTATAGTTATCCAGTGCTGCGTTTACTTACACCTGCGCCGCCATGATGCTGAGAGAGTCACCTGCAACTCGAACCGGAGTTCTAGTCACAAAGCAGCCAGGCTTCTGTTTTGGGTTATGACTCCAGCGTGCGCGGTAAGGATAAGTTACGACGTTGTTGTGATTATTATTGCTCCACGGTTAAACTGGGTCCTCAGATTCACTTACACTGTGATGTTGCTGTTTGTCGAACTCTCGTTTTTAGCGAATCCCGTGGTGTACTCTTATGCGACCGCCAACATCAAGAAGCCTGTTAGTGATCTGTTTAAAGATATCACAGTGTGGATGTCTTCCTCGAAAAGAGCGGAGCCTACGCCACAAAGACAAAGTGTTTTCTATCTCGAACCGAAAACTTACCCTAATCCCTAATATGTCAACTTGCCCCTGCAACCTCAAACTATTTCATCAAGCAAAGGAAAATCTTCTTAATCTCATTGTCAATACGAAGATTGACCCTGTCGAGGACCGATAACGCATTGATGGAAAAGCGCGAATTCTATTTTTTGCTTTTCCTGTTATTAGGTTTGAGGCTCATAAACTCAATTACGATTACGACAAAAAATTACGTGCATGTAATCGGTCTAAGAATTTATGATTATCGAGAAAATGATAAAGTGATACACAATTCATTAAAATGGCAACTCTTACAGACCTTCCTTCGATCAGGAACATGGCAAAAATTACCTACCCTAAAATACATCCAAAAGTGTATTTCTACTTTTGAAACATAGCAAAAAAGTTTTAGGTAATGAGCACTAATTTGACGTTTCTATAGCCGGTAAAGTCAAGGTCCTTTCACATTCGAATCTAGCGTCTTCAATTTTTTTAAATACACTTGTAGGTAATATAAATGCATTTACGTGAGACCTCGAGCTCAGCCAGGTCATGTCAATGTTATTGCTAACACATGTTTCTAGAAACGAAAATTCCCCAGATTTGAAAGCTGCACGACTTTGGATCTCCACTGTGTGAGTCAAAGTTCGCTTTGGCTTGATTCATTATGATCGGTTTGACCGGGAGACTTAGTATTGTAGTATTGTTTCTGACTAGCGTCGATGAAATCTAACTTTTGCAAACTGGAAAAAGCTATTTATGGTCGACAGGAAAAACACGCTTCGTATTGAATTCATTCAAAAACCGGTTTGTCCGAATTAAAATGAGTCCAGAAACTGAGCAGGCAGTAGCAACTTTTCGCAGAGAAGCGCACTGTGATGTGCGAAATCGACTTTTCAAAGTGCTTGTTACACTTCTGTGTTCGTCAACAACTTAGCCAACGCAAAAACATCCCTTCGGAAGCTAACTCCTGTTGGGTTATCAACTCTGCAAACTTTTTCCTGCAGATCGACTTCATATCTGTATCCTCAACGGCTCAAGTGAACTTTTTTAGTGGAATGTTGTGATGTCAACTGATCAACCTCGCGCCATGAGAGTGCTCCTCATGTTAACAAAGATTTTAGGAAATTTGCCATCAGATATAAAGACGGCAAGTACGTAGTTTACTATTGGTGAATCGATTTCGTTTGTTATCGGACAGGAAAATGCATCGCGTGAGTATTTTAAGAATATTCTGTGGACAGTGAAGTTTCAATATGGAATTTTTCAAAGACAGACTCCCGGCACTCATTCCTCAACGAACTCCACGTCACTCGTAATGGAATCGTTGAACCGGACTGAAAGCTTTGGATTTATCACGTCTAAAGAAAACAGTGTCCTGGGTGAGTTCGTGCGCGCAGCTTGTTATGGCGTTACAGGCTCCATGGTCCTCATCAACATCACCATCGCCTCCGCCTTCCTGGTGCAGAAGATCCGGCGAGGTCTACGACTGAACCCCTCGTGCCTCCTGGTGCTCAACCTCATCTTCGCCGACGCGTTCCTGGGGACCGTGCTCTTCCTCCTCACGGGTCGCCTGGGCATCGTGCCCCAGTACTGCGGCATCTGGTCAGGGGTCACCTACCTGGCGACCATCGGTTCTCGGATCGCGCTCATCAATGTCGTTCTCGACAGGTTCATCGCCATTGTCTATTCGTTGCACTATCGAGGTTGGATGACGAAGACCCGGAGCAAAGGGATGCTGGTCTGCGGATGGTCCCTTCCGGTCGCTGGTCTCGTCTACGGTATCGCCTTGAACGACTGGAACCCCGGACCAGCACGTCGCTGCTCCGATATCCATAATATAAGCATGTTCCTCCGGTATGTGTGGGTGCCGTCCCTGATCATCTTCAACCTCTCTGTCATCATTATCCAGTGCGCCTTGTATTTACATTTACGGCGCCAGGACGCGAGGAAGGCCACGAGCTACAGTCACAAAGTCGCGAGGATACTCTTCTGGATCGTTACCCCGACATGCGTTGCTCTCCTTAGTTACGACATTATGGTTGTCGTTATTGTGCCGAGAGTTAACTGGATTCTGCGCTCTGTATATAGCGTCTTGCTCATTTTCGTCTTGTTCTCCTTTCTGCTGAATCCTGTAGTGTATTCTTACACTACCGACCACATCAAAAAACCCGTGAGTGATCTGTGCAAGGATATCAAAGTGTGGCTGTGTCCTTCGAGAGAGCCAACCTCCTGCGCACCGAGTGTCTTCGTTATCGAACCGCGGTATCTTATACCAACACATCCTCGTCGATTCTCAGTCTAAATAGCCTATAAAATGGAACTGTCCCAGGCAAGGAATCAATGAAGTCGCCGGATACAAGCTGGCTTGAATACTAGAGCTTTCTACACGGCAGTGAAACGACAGACCCCCGTGTTAAGTTTCGAAGTTTACAGATTACTCCAACCTCGCGAACCTCTACTGCAAGCTATCATAACGGGGAATCCTGAATGTCCCCGCGCAAGACTCTTACAATTAGAGATTTTTTCTTATGAAATTTTTGTCAGAATTACGCGCTCTCTTAATCAAAGATGCAAGCAAACGAAAATAATCGAGAATATACTGGTTATCAAAGAAAGAAATGCGGATCTTAACACACTACCGCCCAGCGATGCCGCTCGGAAACAGAAAAAATATTTCAGAGGATCTTCATAGTTCAGTGTTGTCACAATTGAAATGATATCAGCCTTCTGAAAACCTGAAATTTAACAATTAAGGCATTTTTCAAAGCTTAAAATTGCGTAATTTAATGGGAAAATCCTTCGAATTTCTGTTAAGCTAAATTTCTCTCTAAATACTTCGGGCTGTTATGGGTTAAATTTGGTTGATTTAGATTGGAAAGTAGTAAAAAGACGGTATTTTTCCGTAACCAGTTAGACGATCTTGACGGCTTAATTTGTTTTCCTCAATAAGTTTTAAACGACTTCGGGCGATAAAAAAGTAGATGCAAAGGAGTCACTAAGAATGCAATTTAAGGATGATCACTTTGCGCGTGAGTTGACAGCGCAAAGCCGATTCTGGTTTACTTGAAATGCAAAGAGTTCAGCTCTCTTTTATCTTAGGCAACTTGAGACCACAGGCGACGAGAGAGTTGCCTACCGTCGATTACGCACGAAGAAATACACCTGCAGGTGAGCTCAATTAACTTACCTGATTCATTCGCAGTTCCACATCAAAAACTTGCATCAGTGCCGTGGTCCCGAAAAAGCTTCAAAAGCTGATATCTGTCGCATTTTGATATTCAAGATCTCAGCGAACTTTATCTGAGATATCTTGTTCAGAGACAAGGCAATCTTTTTCCAGTCAAATCCTCGTGTAACTCTTCCTGAACTATCGATCCATACGCTTAAGCTGTCTGTCCATCCAATGAAAATTATCCTGTCGAGAAATAAGAGAAAAATTTATGTTAGGCATTGTGTCTGGTGAAGGAAACTTATACAAAAATCCCTGGTTTGGGTATGTTGTCAAAATGTGCATGAGCTGTATTTCGTTAGTTTTCAAAATACGTATAAATTCATATCAATCGAAAGCTCACGACAAGCCCTTTTATTTGATATTAGAGAGTTTGTTACCAGAACTACGGTAACCAAAAAACACTCTACTACTCTAAGGACTCGTCAAACAGGGATTGGTAGAAAAATATTTGCATTATGGACAACGACAAGGAAAATTACGTCCGAATGAGTCACAAATAGGTTTTTATAGGTCTGTAGAGAATAATAAAACTTCAATTTGAAAAAATAAATAAAATTACATGGAACGCAAAAAAAAGGTGCGCTGTAACTCTGCTGTTTTTACGTCATTTTGCTCGTAGAAGTCGTAACTTTTATAGGCTATTTCAAATTCACTGAAGTAAATGCGTGAATTCTCCGGGAACTTTTCACAATTGAAAACGTATGCCGTTATCACTGATGGTGACTTTTTCCTTGTAGTTTCATTCAAATAAGTTTCACGACTTATTTTATGGAACTCTCCATCAGAGACGTCACTTGGGATACTCCAATCTTGCACTTCAGAGCTGACAGCTGAAATCTCAGCTATTTTTAGCTCAGACAAAGGATTTGCGAGGTAAGTTTTACAGGCCTATGCTACTTTCAGTAAGAGCTCTCATGTTTTCATTAACATCATACCGGCATCTCATTACAATCAGAGGCGCAAGCAACGATTTTAGAGAAAAGAATAGTCTTAACTAGGTCTACTTAAAGACTCGGTTCAAGTTAAGTATATGCCTTCTTGGGTAAAGACTCTCGAGCTAGTATGATTATTCTTTGACAAAATATTATATTCAACTTTAAATAATCGCTTGATAACGTGCATTTCTTAGTTAAAATTTTGCCAAAAAGCTTTGATAAACTTATTAATAAAATGATAAACTCGCCAGTAATTTTTTTTCGTAAGAAACAAAAACATCCATACCACGGCAGCGAAAATGTCCAATTTCCCGCCATGCTTTTACAATTTAGAGTATTTATTCTTTAACCTTGATATTACTGTAATGGCTACAAATAAACAAGTTATAACAAGGCTACGTTTGCTTGAATAAAGCCACATATTTTTACCGCAAAGATCAATCTATCATGTTAGGCACCTTAGAACGGTCATTTTGCTCATCAAGAGAATTACAAAGATACTGCGAAGTTCTTAAGCAGAAATTATCTCTACGTGTCGATCCTTAAGTTGAAAATACCCTCGGGATTTCCCACGATTTAACGTGGGAAAGAGGCTTCCGAACAAACTGACCAGCGAAGAGAAGGAAACAAATGGTGTTCTAGCTGTGTGCTTTGACGGATCATTGACCACTGAATGTGACGAATCGATAGTTATGAGTAGAAAATGTCTGTTTTAGGTATTCATTTTTATACATAGTATAGGTATAAGATAAATGTAAAATGGATAGGTTAATGCAAATATACTCGCTGTTTTTAATGATAGACCCATCAACAGCCACATTCAACAAATAGACTCAGTGAATTGTGCTTGCTGGTGTTGATATACTGATATTTTATCTGCAATCTTAACTTCTAGAAAACTTGCCGCGCCTGTTTAAACTTAATGCCTAATGCGTATCTTCTTTACTAGTAATGTTTTAGACATGTAAAATAGATTATACCTCAACCATTGACCATTATTGTCAAAGTGAACTGAAATTTACAAATGCAGAGGACTTGGTTGGAGTAACAAAGTCCTTCGTTGATGTACACTCATCACATTTAATGGTTGCGGCAACTAAATTTTTGGTAATGACAACCAAGCATTTGGTCACCTCAACTAAAAATTTGGTTGTAACCAGAACAATTGGTTGAGTGAACCTCAACGAAGTACTTGATTGCTTCATGCTTTTCTTTGTGTAGTTATCAAAAATACTTGTCGTCACCCCATCGGTTTTTTTAAAAGAAGTTTAAAGAACTTCACAAACGTGAACAAAGTTTCAACACGGCTAAAAAGAGACACTTAAAAAAACTGAACAGTGCAATCTTTTGAAAGAACTGAAAGCTAATGATGAGCGAAATTAAAGGTGCAAATTTATAAGGTTAATGTGCTCCCAATGTATTGACAATCTTTATTGGTCAGCTTAAACAAACTCGGCCTAAGCTATCTCAAACATGAGTGCGATGATGTATGACGTCACTGTCGGAAAAATGCGGGAGGGAGGTATTGAAAGTCCAATATGATGACGTAACACTGCGCGTTGAGAGTTCTACACATTGTCGCAACAGCTGAAAGATAGCGAAAGATGGCGACAACGAATGTAAATAAATAACAGTTGAAGTGGGATTTTCATGCGGGGAAATTGTTGAAGCATTTGCTAAACAGGTATCGTACATTTGTGATTGCGGATAGGGTAGGTTACAATCATTTTTTTTAACGAGAAACTCGGAATTCAGCGAATATGTTTTGGAAAGGTTCTGAGATCCATAAAAGTGGTATCATCGACAAGCTATCAGAATATACCTATTCGACCGACTAACAAGGGAACCACCCGAGGCCGAACACAGATTTTTCAATGAAAACTATCTGGGCTATTAGTACTCGGCCTAGAATGATTTTCGGTCACTTCAAATCCGGCAAAAAAGTTTTTTGAGTTG
>Ga0058701_10003645_pt1 | contig 12264 bp, 9 predicted proteins | sample AgamicOrMae_FD_97039 | JGI IMG/M metagenome (GOLD analysis project Ga0058701, IMG submission 97039) | Agave microbial communities from Guanajuato, Mexico - Or.Ma.e | ecosystem: Host-associated > Plants > Phyllosphere > Phylloplane/Leaf | place: Guanajuato, Mexico | collected 2012-06-04
AGTAGGCAAATCAACGAAGCATCTAAATTTTGAACTGATCAGACAGGATCGCATTCTCATTTGAAATTAACTACTGATGTCAAAAACTGATCAAGATTGAGTTAGCGAAGGCTGGAAATAAGATTCGTTTAAATCCCCTTCAGAAATCACACTCATATTTTTTAAAGGTATTGTGGATCGTCCGACTTACTAGTCTACGTAGGAATTAAGTTTTTTGAATGAAATCAAAGTCTAGAAAGATAAAAAATCGCAGGTTCTATTTTCTGCACACCTCTCTTTCCAATTTGGCTTCGGAATTCAATCGGATGTACAACCGCGAGCCCTCAGCGTTGGTCGCAACGATGAACGGCCATTGTGGCACTCCGTACGTGATACCGTCGCGATCTCTGCAAAGACACAACAAAAAGTCAAGAGTTTTGACAGATCAGAGTTTGAATACCGTAGGATTCGTAATGTTATTTACTTACGATTTCCAGTCTGTCTGCTGAGAAGTGCGACCGAACACAGGACTAGAAAGCGACTTCCTCTTGGCCTTAATCTTTTCGATGAAGATTTCGTCGTCTTTATCCTTAGCTGCGTCCGGGGACTCAGCTTCTAACAGCTCTGGTGACTGGCGACGGGCTCGCTTCGTTGGTTGACCTGCTAAAAGCACTTTTGACTGACCTTGATACCTTCTGCTTCATTTCGTGTTCTCAACAGTGTCATCATATATAAAGGTCGCACTATCAACCTCTTGCGTTCCACCTTTCCTCGCCCAACTGAATGTATTGACAACCAAGGGCGTAGGACGATATTAAAAACTGGGGGGGACGGTAACTCAGAGCCGTCGTGCGGGTTGCTTACCTCTCTTGCTCAATATTTTAAATAAAATCCATTCGTTTCTCATCAATTGTAACTATCAATCAAAAGCGGTAAACTCTGTTGTTTGGATTTTAAAATTAAGTTGACGTGGCGTTAGCCATATCTATTCTAAAGGTTTTTATAGTGATATCACAAGGAGACCGCGACGGTCATAAACGTAAAAGAAACGGTTACCCGTGCAATGAGGCAGCGCCTAATTTCATTCATATGCTTGGACAGACAAAGTTTTTCCACTCCATGCCTTGTTCTCCTTTTACCTTTGGAACTTTTGGTCCAGAGGACCCCGCGTCCCCCCCCCTAGGGGGGAACGCAGCAAAAACTAGGGGGGACGCGTCCCCCCGTCCCTATAGGCTCCTACACCCATGTTGACAACGAAACATACCTAACCAGGATGCCCAGCAGAACCTTAGTAACGCGAGGTGCAGGGCAAATAACCTTTGATATGTTGAATGTGGTTAACCCTCATTAGATTTAATACCACTTTTGAACACAAGATGCAGAAGATGCAACCTTTGAAACTAGAAGTAAAACGTGGCTAGATTTCGCGATTTTGTAAAATTTAACCTCGGCTAACTTGAATGCTGTTTCAGATAGAGAATATATTGTATGTTTTAGACCACTGAGCTCGTGAGCGATCTGTAATGGGTTTTTGTAGTAGATTATCTTGACAAGTGCTTCAATTTGAAATAGTCGCAGAGTTTGGCAACAGTGATTAATCCGTACCGGCACAGGTGCCTTCCATCGAAGAACTCGCTTCCTCCAGCTCGATATCGTCAATATCCCCGAACAGATAATCCACGGAGCGTTTCTTACTAAAATCATCATCGCTCGATTTTCTCTCTACGTATTCAGCTTTCTTGTAACTCTAAAATACAACAAAGGAAAAAAATCACATGAAAATCAGCCTTTGAGACTGAACTCTCTTCAGAGAAACCCTAGACTCCAGGCGACTCTTGCCAAAAACGTACCGTATGACAACATACAGTAGCGTATCACCGGGTGTCTAGTGATTTTTAGACAGATTAAAGATTTTTGATCCGGCTCACAAGAGGGATATTACAAAAAATGTCTTTAATACGGACTTAGATTTACTGTTCAGAAAAATGGAAGGGTATATTTCAGTGAAGTAAGAACGAGGTATTTCAAAATAAACACCAATTATGAGATTTTACTTCTCATTTCCGCACGTGCTAATCGGCTCGACAGCGACAAAATTTTCGTGCAAATAGGTGAATCTTTTCGGTTTCGCGGGAGTTTTTCAGGCGATTCAAAGCTTTTCAAGGGGATTATGAAGCATGATTCGCATTCTGGACTTCCGAGGATTTACGGGTCGCCAGACATTCTGACTTCTGAACAAATATGTTAAACTCGTACCTGTGAATCAGCGGCATTTCCGCAGTAGTTTTCTGCAACAAAAAGCGGAAAAAAATTGACGATTATTTTTTTTCTCTCTTTAACTTCTTTTTGTAGATTACAAAGTCTACATGCTGGTTATACCTTTATCTTTTTTGGATTGACTAGATAAGTCCGCGTCCAAGGACCGCTTCACGGAAACTTTTTCCAGTGCGCTGGATATTTCCTGTCGGTCTTCGCTCTCTGAATTGGATGAATTGGACATCATGCGCTGAAATCAAAAACAAATAAAAATCATCATTATTTCGAAAAATCTTGTTATTATATAGCCAAAAAAAAAAAGCTCAAACATATTATCCCAAGTTTATATCGCAAAAATTATACGGACTACCGATCTGTCCAACATTTGTAATGTAAAATGCAATAAGGTGGTCTCCAGGCACCTTGAAATATCCTTGGGTAATTTCATGCATGTAATTGTTCAGTAAAAAATTATATCGGTCATTTACCTCAACACCCATGGAATTGGCTCTCTGCAAGACATTTCTTTCTGGTTTTCCAAAATCTAAGCTGCGCTTTGAACGTTTTCTAGGACCACTAGAGGCCTCTAGCTGCTCAAAAAAATCTAAGTTGTCTGTTGAGGAAAAAGAAAAAGAAGAAAAAAATATTGTAACAGTAAGAATTTAAAAAAAAATGTTCATCAAAGCAAAGGTTGAGTCAATGGCATTTGCAGCCATATGGCTATCTAATCATTCAGTCTAAGTAACAAAAAGTAGGCCATTGAATATGTAATTAATTTTAAAATTAGGAAATGACAAATCGCTGAAATATTATGATGGGCAAAATAATTAATTCCAGTTGCTTCATTAATTTAACGCATGCTGTGGGGGTCAGTTTGAAGTAAGTGATACAACAAAATACATGGGATGAGAGCAAAATGGAAAATGAACTTAAACAATATCCATTACAAAATAAAAGACTCAACACTGAATAAAACAAAGGAGACACATTAGAATCACGGACACACATTACAATACCCAAATATAAATACCTGCACAGAGAATAGACTAAGTGACAATCATCAAAACACATATAATACCTTGGGCATTTCAAACCAAAATGAGAAACATCTTCAGCAGTACTACATAGAAATTCAAAAGCAAATTTAAAAAAGACTCATAATTTTACTTTGTGGCAGAAATGACAAAGATCTCCTACCATCCTCAATTTGGCCAAATATGTCATGAAAAGATAGGATGTTACTTCGAATTAACTTGAGTGTTGATCTTGAATACTGTACCTTCTTCCATTTCAGCCATGAGTTCCATCTCATCCTGATGCATCAGCATAAACTCTTCCTCGGGGTCTATATAGTCCTCCATCGTGAAATCTAGGCGGTGAACTTAAATAATCGGGTAACTTGTAAATGTCTGAACTGGTTGAGAGCTGACACCAGCTTAACCTGTCTTCGACAACACTACGTATTCGATAGACGGGGACGATAATATGAATAATCTCACGTCACATAAAAGGTATTTCTCTTACTTAAACGTTATGATTAATATCTCATCCAGACCGCATGTATCAGCCAACATATTGAGACATAATATGAAATAAAATTACTCGTGTAATTGAACTACTTCTACGACGAACATTTTGGCGCCAGCGCCTTCAATTGCAACAACATCTGAACAACATACAACACTCTTTCGAGCCAACCAGAATTTCTACAGATAAAGTACTACGCTCATTTTCATTGTGGTTTTATTTTAAGAATTGATTAACTGCTTTAAAAATTTAAGTTTTGGACTCGAACGAAAAAGATTAAACATTTTCCATTTTTTTTATTTATGGCAGCAGATGGTAGCATTGGAATAATACGTGCACCAACATATCAGAGATTTATTTGCAATGAAAATAGACTTTGTCTCACGACAACGCTAGGGTTTTCATTATTACGTTTAATTCTGATTTAAATTTGGGAAGGAAAATATAAAATTATTGAGCGTAAATTTTTATTTACGTTGATGAGGGGAGAGCTTCAACTTCACCTCAGCAGTTGTGATACAAAGCATACAAAGACCAACAGAGGCTGCTCTTAGTATTTTTCAGTTTTGTCGATTTACTCACTCTTAGCTCTGTTCTTTAATTTTGATCAAAAGCTTTTCGATGAAAGCCTGTCAGACAAAAGCGTCTTGACCACTGTCACGAAAGGTAGCGTCACTTGGCATGAAGGTGATCAGCTGATCGGCTGCCGAAAGACATGCTCACGTGTAAACAGAGCAGGGTCTAGCACCGCAAGATAAGCTTGCCAGCCTCTTATTGATAGCTATTCTTGCTGAAATATTCCTTTATATTTCCGTGTTGCATTGATATTTCTGGTTGTCTGACTCGTTGTATCTGCATCGATGTGTAAAGGATTCTTTGGTTGGTGCTTTTAGGTTATGTGTACGCACTGTAACGCCTTGTTTTGATATGGGGGTTAAAGGATTGACCTCTTACATTAATCAAAACTCTCATCGGTATTTGACCGCCTATGAACTCCATAACTGCAGCCTAGTCATTGATGGCAATAACCTTGCATGTCAAATCTATAAATGGTATGGACCTCACTTCAGTGCTTATGGTGGAGACTATGACAAGTATTCTGAGAGTGTTGCTACGTTTTTCCGTGCACTGAAGCAATGCAATGTCACGGCTTATGTTATCATGGATGGAGGGTACGAACGTCGAAAATTGAAAACTGTCCACCGTCGACTTCGTCAAAAAATAAAAGCTGTTGCTAAGTGCACCCCATCACCACAGAATGATATTGAGGTTTTTCCTGTTCTCTTGAAGCATGCATTCAAAGATGTCCTGAGAAAGTTGTCAATATCCTTTGCCCAATGTGATTTTGAAGCTGATGATGAGATAGCAGCCGTGGCAAGAAAACTTGGTTGCCCAGTGCTCAGTTATGACTCAGATTTCTTTATCTATAATGTCCCTTATATTCCATTCTCGACGTGTGAAGTTGGGGTGAAGAAAAGGAAAGAAAATGGTAATGATGTTAACTTTATTAAATGTAAAATTTATCATGTGGAAGGACTTGTGAAACACTTTGGAGGCTTAGATTCATCTCTCCTCCCATTGATGGCAGTTCTTCTTGGAAATGATTATGTCAAAGGAAGTGTGTTCAAGAACTTCTTCCTCAATATGAAGCTGCCTTCATCAAAGAAAATGTCTCCTCAGCAGAGGAAGATTGCTGAGGTAATTGAATGGCTCAAGAAAGAGACTGTGGAATCTGCACTTATCAAGGTAGACATTTTTTTAATGTAATTTTTAAATTTAAAAATGATTTTAGGCAGTAATCTTGAAATTATTTTTCTGCTTTCAGATACTCAGCAAGTTCAAGAAAAAAAAAAGGGCCTTCCTCTCTCGTTTGTTTGCGAGGTCCATCAGACTGTATTCAGAGCAGTTCAGCACAACTCTGAAATACCTGGGCTTGGAGGATGACTCCAATTCAAGTAACTCAACTGCTGTAATACCAGTGATTGACCTCAGTGAAGAGACGATTGAGGAATCAGCTGAGTCCTTGGAAGAAGATGAGTGTGGTGAAGCCAGTGACAATGACGACAAAAGTGAAAGCCAGAGTGAAAATTCATCAAGTGAAGAGCAGGAATTGGAAGTAGAAGCCTGTACACCTCCAGCTAATTCACCTAGGATGTTTCCTCCCTGGTTGTTGGACAGTTTTAGGAAAGGTCTCATTGATGCTTCTGTAGCTAATATTTTTTACCTTTCTTGCTGTTATTTAGATCCACAGGTTGAGGATTTTACTCTGAGCCCCACATATGAATTGAGCCTTCCAATTCTTCAAGTTACTATCGGTTTGTTAGCTAAAAATGAACATGTCCTGCAAGATGATGAGAAGTATGTTTTAAGATGCTATGGGAGGAATGCAAAAGGGAAGCCCCATAAGTTTGAGCTGAAACCTGTAATGGAAACCTACTCAGTGAAGGAATTTTGTAACTTGTCCTCATTGAATTGCTGGCCTAAAACAACCAGAGAATCTGTTCTTTTGGATTGTATGACTTTGACTAGTAAGAGGGATGTTGAATTCATGAAAGCATTTCCTGAAGAGTGGAGACTGTATGCCATGGCTGTAGTTTATTGGGGCAGGCAAAATAACGAGTGGCCGCACGTCACAAATTGTCACATCCATGCTTTGGTGCTAGGCATTATATCCCTCAGTATTGTTGATGTCAAAGTAGGCTATTACCGGAACACGAGCTCTTTTCTAAAGAAACACGGATCCAGTATGCGGAAAGCGCAAGCCGAGATTTCAGAAAAAAAGTTGAAATCAAACATGAACCCAGCTGATGCGCCGCAGACCAAGAAAGACTTAGAATTAAGATCATGCCTAGAATGTATCCCCATTGAAGAATGCTTTTTCTTAGAGGAAAGACTGATCGAATATCACCAAGGCAAATCCTGCCAGTATTCTTTGACTGCTGTACATTCTTTTGGTCAGCTGCAAAGTTGCTTGCTTCAAGCGATATCTCTAAATGCTCTCTTGGGCTTCCCTGTACCTCACTGTTCAATAGCTAATTTCTATTCTGGTAAATTTGTTACATCTGTGTACGCTGATCTGAGCAAGCGATCGAATCTAGAGGTTTATTTGGATCTTATCATGAAGTCCTCTCCGACCATCCGGAACCTCCATCGCAATATGGTTGAAATTTTCTATCAGTTAATACCGAATCTGCTTCAGCTTGTGCGGAAAGGCAAAAACAAAAGAAAGAAAAAGGCGCTAAAGAGGAGAGTTTGTGTTGAGAGGGATGAGAGTGATGGTGAAGTTAGCGACAATTCTGCTGTCGATGGACACGAGCTGTCGTGCTTGGAAAATCGTTTCAGTGTTTTAGGTGTTCAGTGAGGAGCTCACTAGCTCCGTTCTGTTTAAAGTGCCAATAACATGTTACATAAAAAAGTTTGCTGTTTCTGAGAACTTAATAAAATTTTCTTTACTGTGAGTCGGGTTTCGTTGTGAGATTTCTTGCACCCAATCACAAGACAAAAATCATTTAAAATTGAATGGATGTAATATAATCGATCATGGAGAGGGACTTCTACGTGATTCGATATATTTTTCAATGTTGGAAGGACCAAAAAGTTAATTGTGGTTTTAGTACATTAGGCAACAAGCTCGACAAAACGTGTCGGCGGTCGCCTAAGTTCAAGTCCCGTAAGGCGCAGAAATGGCGGTCGGAGCGCTGCGCTTTTAACTCCAATCACTGCAACAAAGTTGAGACTCTTCATTCAAAATAGCACTTGCAAAATTTCGCACTTGAATTACCTTATTATTATTCAACCAAAGGAATCTACAAAGAACGCATTTTTTCTACTGCATTTGAACGGGATTTGAAGCTAATACTTACCGGTACTACGAATTAATCGTAAACGTTAGTTTTGCCAGCGATGAGGTGATCTTACAGTATTTCTAAATAAAAAAAAAGGGAAAAAACGCGTTCGGACCTCTTCGGCTAAGATCGGGTGGGGCAAGGCTCTGGTTCGGATGTGGCGGCGAATCGCCGGTCGCGACGAATAACAACCGATTACTTACAATTAGTCTGAGAGGATACTCGGGATGAACGCATAGCTTATCTGATTGAGTGAGTTCTCAGGGTCGCCCAGCGTCGCGATCTTTTTGGTCAACGTTTTATCGCACGATTTGGAAACGACAACCACGATGTTCCAAGGTTTAAAAGGATTACTTGCGGAGGAAGTAAACACGATGCAGACTTTATTCACCTAGTGCTTGCGCTCATATAATACAATCATTGATCAAGAAAAGTGACACTTGTGGTGATTTTACTCATAGGTAGTCTGGAAGATGTTAAAAAAGAGACTGTGCAGAGGCCACAAAAGTCATGACCCCTGCTTCCATATATTTCTCATAGAATCAAGGGGGGAACGCAACCCATTTTTAATGAGATACTTTTGATCTTAGACGCTTATTCTGTCTATCGGTAAGGCATAGGGTACCGACAACACGAGAAACAAAGAGCAGGCCTACCACTCAAACGATCTGTCATTATTCATAAATCAGTAAATGGTGTTCTATCTTATCTTTACTATAAAAGCTATGAATTCAAAGTTATCAATCGGTGGGTCACTCGATCAATGTAATACCCCCGGCAATCTAAGATAAACAACCCTGTTGAGACCCCCGCCTTTTTTTTAAAAAAAAATTGTAAGTTAAAAATAACGTTAGTTTTTCTTTCAGGATTATTTTGCCGTGAGAACCTCGAGGCTCCAAAATGGCTCTACGGTGAGCATTCGTATTTGAGATTTGTGTTTAACAGGGCGACACAAATTACTGAAATTCTGAGTTCGTTATTGCAGCGAAATAGCGGGCTACACTGTGATGATCACACTGTATGCAGCTTCTCCGATATTATGCTTGACATTCATCATCTGGCGGATCATTGCTCTAGCTCTCCGGCTATCCGAAACAAGTTACCAAAAAGGAGATGACTTTTTCTTCAGTCAATACTGTAATTTCGCCACATTCTTGTACCGTATTGTCGTCAAGCCCAAGGTATATCGTACTTGACACGATAAATCTCCTCATTTATGATTACCGGTATTTAACTTTCCTCTTTAAGCGTTCAACTTATCAACGTCTTAATTTGCAGGTATACCTTTATGGAGATCTCAAAGATATTCGAAAGAGAAAAGAGACTGCATTATGCCTGATGAACCACCAATCCGCAAGTAAGAGGGTAGGCAACCCGCGCAGCTGCACTATGCAAAGTAGGCCTCAATTTTATTTTTTTTCAGTGGATTGGCTGTTGGCTATCTTTGCTGGGTATGAACAAGGCGTTTCTCCACATTGTCGTTTTGTGATGAAAGGGGAGTTAAGCATCCTGCCTTATTTCGGCGCAGTTCTTCATTATCATGGTTGCATTTTTGTTCGGCGAGGAGACTTCCATCAAGACCTTATGCTGCGCTCCTTGGCAAGACTTAACAAGCTCAAACTCAAGGTCAGTTTTAGGGAAAAAAAATCTCTTCTTATGGTACCGCAATCAAAGTAACGTATACACGACGTCATTTGTGTAATGGATCCTCCCTTAATTGCAATCCCATTGTAACCGGCATTTTTTGCTTGAACATGTAAGATTTTTTCAGGTTAAAAGAAAAAGGTTGTTCGATTCTTTAATCCACTCTCTTCTTCATTCGCGCTTAATAAAGCTAGATTAAAATGAAATAAACAACGATACAAACATGCAAGTTGCAGCTTTGAAAATTAAATTGAACACAGTCAGTTAGGGAAACTGAGAAGCAAAATATTGACGGGATTTTTCTTCGCATTTTATAATTTGCTTTCGATTAAGTCAGAAATACAAATTTGTGGAACTAATTTTATAAATTTGAGGATTTGGGCTTCGATTCGAGGTTCTAATAACGGTCTTAAACTCCGATAGTCGTCCTAAAGTCTCTTTAAGGCTGTGAAAGTGTACCACTTCAAACGAATTCCTTATTTTTTAAACTCAATTTTGCTGATGATTTCAGTCATGGATGCTGATATTTGCTGAAGGCACGCGAATGGTCCCCGAAAAAGAAGAACAGAGGGAAAAATCTCGGCAAGCAGCGATCAAGCACAACCTCCCGGTTCTACAGCAGGTGAGGCCTTCAAACTGGTCTCACGAACTGTCACAGGATGCGTGGCTGCCATTTTTAAGAATCGTTTTCCTTTTTGTAAGGTTCTTACGCCGCATTGGCGGGGCACCTGGATCATTTTATCCAACATGAGAGATTCCATGGATGCAGTTTATAGTTTAACTTTCGCCTATTCTAATACTGGAGTCGGCAAAAACAGAACAAGCGCGGCCAGCATGACAGGTACCCCATCAATTTGACGCTTATTTCTAGAATTTAATCATCACCAAACTTTTGGTAGTTCAAATAGTGCCTACATCTTAACATATGTTCCACAGTATAAAATGGCGCTGGATTTATGTAAAGGGTAATAACAAAAAGAAGACACCAAATGAACGTCCAAGAACCGGAGCGCCTATAAAAATATAACCGCCAAAATAATTACGAAAACTAATTTTGCTCTAGGTAACATGAAAGGAGCTTCGCCCGAGGTCCATATCCACATTAAAAGAATACCGATAAATGAAGTTCCAAACAACGAGACCGAATTCGGTCCATGGGTACACCGCCAGTTTGCAGAAAAAGACAAGTACGTGAATTTCATTTCAGACAAGTTATCGGTAATAGCGTATGTGATACATACAAATAAAGAAAAGTAGTATCTTAAATGGTTCTTTTGATTACTTAACACAGAAAGTAGCATTTTAAATGGTTCTTTTGATTATTTAATGTCTTTGTATGCCATTTTTTAAGATTAAATACAAGGTATTTTAACTTTAAAAAATGAAAAATTTCAGATTGATGACTTCGTTCTACAAGGATGGTTCAACAAAGGAGTGGGGATCAAGAGAGCTCCAAGAAGTACCCATGTTGCGGCTCTGTGCTGCTGCTCTCTTCTACTCATTGCTCCTCGGATGTTTCCTTCTCTTTCCCTGGGGACGAACAGTGTACCTAACGGGCTCCGTCTTAATTGGACTCGGTACTTCTCTTTACATGAAATTGGCGAAAGTTTGCTAGTCCGTGTAAAAAGGGAATAAAAGACCTTCTTTTGTAAAACGTTGGTGAGAAATATCCACATTATTGCGTTAAATACATGCATCCTTTTAATTGGGGAAATTCAGGTACGTTACACTTAAAAAGTTTCAATACAAATATATACGAAAGTAGAATAGCCGAGAGATTATGAAGATAACAAAATAACAGTATAAAAATACATACATACAAGAAAAAAGCTATTCGCAAAAATACTATTCAGATGTACATATAAATGTTTGTACATTGGAAGCGCCGCAGTAGATACAAAGTTCGTGTACCGCTAATTCAGACCTTGTATAGAGTATAACAACGATTGTAAAGAAATAAGGCACAGGCTTATCGCTATCACCGTAATGATGCGCAAGAAGATTTGCGAGGTGCAACCCTTGTTAAAACAAAACCGACCTAACACACGATACATTTAGAATAAATAAATAGAAAAATCATAGTAAAATCTAGCAACGAATTGTTGCAACCCTGTTGTTGCAATTCACTATCATGAGGGAAAAATTCTAGGAAAAGTTCGCGGGAGAGGAGAAAAACTGTAGGTAAGATTAACTTCAAAAGATGTCATCCATAAGGGCGTAAACCACACTTTGACCATTTCGGACCCCTTCTACACCTGAAACCCTACCTCCCCTCTATCCCTACATACAGAGCTACTGTCAACCCCGTAAGTTTCAGCATCGTTCAGCAATAACCCATAACTGAAAAAAAAAGGATTTACCGAAAAACCCTGACGAAACGTTACTCTTACAAAGTATAACACTCAGCTGGAAGTGACACAGCAAGCATTAACTCAGAGGCATTGATATTCTTATTTGTAGAATTTTAAATAAACTCTAAAATTGTAGAGAAGTTGACACCGAATATTCAAATTGTACAAAACAAAAAGGAAAAAGATAAGTTAGAACAAGGAACTTTGAAATACGGCTTAATCTATAAACAGATATTTGAAAAAGAAATGAAAACACAGGCGGTAGAAGGCACAGTTTAACAAACAGTGTTTTAACATCCACCAATAATTCTTATAAAAACAAACCTGAGAGCTCAGATAACAACCGCAAAAAAGTTGGTTGAATGATAAAAAGCTTAAAATACAAAACGTAAAATAATAATAATAAAAAAATTACACAACATTAATATACAGAAAATGTAACATTCACACGATAGGATAGGAAAAAAGGACGGTGTGATTAATACTTCTGTTATCACATCAAAAGGCTAACATAAAGGCTATACCTTCGAAATTTATCTCCGTTCAGTACTTTGGTACCGATGATTAAAAAGCAAAGACGAGGGCTTGATAGTCACGCAAAGATCTTCAAGGCCAAAATTACTTCAAAATAAATAAAAAAATGTATAAATTTGGACTTAAAC